>ERZ857750.502-NODE-502-length-52598-cov-6.465638_pt1 | contig 52598 bp, 52 predicted proteins | sample MGYA00519915_ERZ857750 | MGnify/ENA primary metagenome ERZ857750 (study PRJEB31778, sample SAMEA3449358) | human gut metagenome | biome: human gut; feature: human-associated habitat; material: faeces | place: United Kingdom | collected 2010/2012 ...
TTATATCCATTATAATCATAATATAACCTTTATTCTATAATATTATACAGATAAGTACTGGTGCTTTAACAGGTGTTATGAAAGCCTTCGAAGATGCTTCTGGTAAAAAACTAGATGAAGATAAAAAAGAATTAGCATCTGAAGAATTAATAACTACAGGAGACTTAGGAGACGATATAGGTCAAGATAAGGCAACTGGTGTTATCAACGATGTTAAAACAGAAATAATAAAAAATGGAACTCACGATACTAATCAAATTGCCCAAACTATAAACAATGTAACTAATAATTACAATGTTACTTTAACAGATGCTCAAGTTAAACAAATAACTGATTTAATGGAAAAAATAGCAGCACAAAATTACGATTATAACTCAATGAAAGAAACTTTAAACAATGTTTCTGATGTAGTTCAAGATAATTTAAAAGAATCTGGAGAAGATATTAAAGGTAGTGGATTCTTCTCTTCAATTAAAGACTGGTTTACTAATTTATTCAAAGGAAACAAAGATTTAGGTATACTTCAAGATACTAAAGATGATATGCTTGGAAGTAATGCAGTTATAAATGCAACTGACAAAGCTGCTGAATACTTACCAACAGCTGAAGAAGCTGAAGGATTCTTCCAAAAAATAGTTAACTGGGTAAAAAATTTATTTAGTGGAGACTCTAAAGATAATAACAATACTGACAATAACGAAAATCAAGATATAAATGAAAATTCTCAAAATAGCCAAGAAAATCAATCTAATGACAGTAATATGGATAATTCTAAGGATAATCAAGAAGATTCTAACAACGACTCTTTAAACGTACAAACTGAGTCAGAAGGTCATTTTGATTCTCAAGATAATCAACAAAATTAATTTTTAATATAATTCACCCTAAATTTTAGATGAAAATCTAATATTTGGGGTGTTTTTATTTTGCATTAAGTTCATATAATTTCATTGAAGAATTAATTCTTTTCAATTAGAATAAATGTAAATAGAAAATAAATATTATAGGAGATGGATATGCCTAACAAAAAAAGACTTATAGATGAATTTATTGAATTAGTAAAAATAGATAGTTTAACAGGTAAAGAAAAAACTTTAGCTAATTTATTAGTAAAAAAATTAAAAGAAATTGGATTTGACGTAATCATGGATGAAGCTGGAAAATTTGCTGGTGGCGAAAGTGGTAATGTAGTAGCCACATTAAAAGGAAATCGTCCGGGTAAAAAATTATTATTTACAGCTCATATGGATACGGTAGAGCCAGGAATAGGAGTAAATCCAATTATCAATGAAGAAAAACAAATAATTGAAAGTGATAAAACTACCATATTGGGTTCTGATGATAAGGCTGGTATTGCTGCCATCTTAGAAGCTATGAAAACATTAAAAGAAAAAAATATTTCTCATGGCGATATACAAGTTGTATTTTCCATTTGGGAAGAACAAGGATTGCTTGGAGCAAGATATTTAGATTATTCAAAAATTGATGCTGACTATATTTATGTATTTGATATGGATGGTTCTCCAGGCAGAATAATAACAAAAGCATCTGCCCAAGATAAAATAACTGTTAAAATAATTGGTAAAGCAGCCCATGCAGGACTTAATCCTGAAAATGGTATAAGTGCTTTAAAAGTAGCTTCTTATGCCATAGAAAATATGAATTTATTTAGAATTGATGAAGAAACTACTGCCAACTTAGGCATGATTAATGGTGGAACAGGCACAAACTCTGTTATGTCTGAATTAATTATCCATGGTGAAGCTAGAAGTTTAAATGAGAAAAAATTAGATAAACAAACAAATCATATGGTTGATTGTTTCAAAGAAGCTGCTAATAAATTTGGTGCTCAAGTTGAAATAGAAGTTGAAAGAGTTTATGATGCTGTTAGCATTGATGAAAATGATGAAATTGTTCAATTAGCAAAAAAAGCTTTTGAAAATATAGGCATAGAAGCTTATACAGACTCTACTGGCGGCGGAAGTGATGTAAATGTTTATGCTGGTAAGGGATATAAATCTGTTAACTTAGCCATTGGTATGACTAATGCCCATTCAGTTAACGAATTTATAAAAATTGAAGATTTATATAATTCATCAAGAGTTATTTTAGAATTAATCAAAGAAGCATAATAATAATGCATGGAATATGAAAATTTTCCATGCATTATTATTATGCTTCTTTCCGCGGAATGTTCTATTAATTACGTCCATTTGTTGTTTTCTAGTTAATTTAATAAAGTTTACAGCATATCCAGATACTCTTATTGTAAGTTGAGGGTATTCTTCTGGATGTTCCATAGCATGAAGTAGAGTTTCTCTAACAAGGACCTTTACATTTAAGTGACAAGCATCTTGTGCAAAAGGTTCTCCAGCCTTTCTACCATCTGGTATAGATCCTGTTTTCTTACCATAAACAACATTTGAATGAAGTTATAGTTAATACTGATTGAGTATGAATAGAATTTCCATAGGTTAGGAATTTTCCGTCACCTTCATATGGAATGTGGTTACTTTGTATGAAATTTCTAACATCTATTTAGTCTTACCAAATACCATCTTTAAAATCCTTCCAAGCATTTACCTCCATTTGAATTTACCCTTTCTTATGTCAATTTTGAAAACTTTCTTTTTATATATAAATATCCCCAAAGTTTTATATTTTATTGATTTTTCTTTTTTCATAATCTTTTTCTACTTTATTCTTCCAATTTATATCTATATCTCCACATTCTCTGCAACTTGAAATAGCCTCATTCATAACTTCGTAAGTAAGTTTTGTTCCCTCTTCATCACTTACATAATTTGATGCAAATTCTTCAGATATACCAAAATCTTTGGCTGTTGATATGGCATCTATATTGGCACCTAAAAATAAGAATTTCCAATTATATTTTTCCTTTTGACAAGTAATCATTTGACGGATTTGTTCATAGGAATATTCTTTACTTGCATTTTCATAGCCATCAGTAGTTATGATAAATAAAACATTTTCAGCTTTTTTATCATTTTTTGTCACATTTGTCATAAAATTAATTGCATATCCTAGAGCGTCTAATAAAGCTGTACATCCCCTTACATAATAATCCTTGTCTGTAATATTTTTAATATCTTTTATATTAATTCTTTTGTGCAACATTTCTATTTCCTGGTCAAACAAAATAGTAGTAACATTTGCATCTCCATCTTCTTCTCTTTGTTTTTTCAAAATTGAATTAAATCCACCGATAGTATCATCTTCCAAACCTGCCATAGAACCACTTCTATCTAGTATAAATACGACCTCTGTTAAAGAATTTTCCTTCATAAAAATACCTCCCTAAAATTTTTTATATCTTTAAATATAGAATACTCTTTTTAAGGAGGTAGTTGGTCGTTTCAAAAGCGACATTTATTAAATTGCTAATAAAGGCTGTTCAAAGGCGAACAAGGCTTCATTTATAGTAAAAATATCATAGTTTTTATTTTTTATAAAATACTCTATTATTAAGTCAAACTTGTGACTATGAGATAAGCTGTACCCTGCCCTTGATAGCAATTCATTTGTTTCATCTAAAGATAGCTCCAAAGCTATGGCTAGAGATAGCGCTGTAGTTTTCTTAGGATTGTAGTCTTTGTTGCTTCGTATTTTTGAGAATAGTTTTCTATCCATATTTGCTTTTTTATAAATTTCTACATCTGTCTTTCCCTTTTCTTCAATAAGTCTTAATAACATCTGAGAAAAAGTTTCGTCCATATTATCTAAAATGTTCTCTAAGGATTTCTTATCAAAAGATTTTTCCTCAATAATTTCTTCCATCTCTAGTAAGTTTATATTTCTTGGGAAATAATTTTCATCTTCATAAAAATCATCAATATAGTGCTTTATATTATGGTATAATTTTTCACTTAGACAAACAACTTCTCTATTAAAAACTACAAGGTAAATATCCATGTCATTATCTTGCAAAAACTCTTTTATAGTTGTAACTGCTATATTTAAGGCTTCTTTTTTAGGATATCCATAAATTCCAGCAGATATTAAAGGAAAGGCTATGGATTTTAAGTTGTAGTCTTTTGCCAACTTTAGCGAATTTTTATAGGCACTTTTAAGATATGTTTCTTCTCCTGAGTTTCCATCTTTGTATACTGGACCCACAGCATGGATGATATATTTAGATTTAAGGTTGTACCCTTTTGTAATAACAGCATGTCCTACTGGACAAGGTGACAAAAGATTACATTCTTTTTGTAGTTCATCTTTTCCTGCTTTACTAAAGATTGCACCACAAACTCCTCCACCTGCTATTAAGTTTGAGTTGGCTGCATTTACTATGGCATCTGTTTCCATATTTGTAATATCATTATGTAAAATTTGAAAAGGCATTTAGGCGACCTCCGTTTATCTAATATTCTTATTTAGATTATAGCATTATGAGTTTATTTTACATTTTATATAATTTTGATATAGCATAACAATCATATCCACAAGTTAATTACAGATACACTAGTACAACATGTACACCAAGATAATTTTACTGTACATATGATGTTTAAATGCTGTATTTCTCAATATTTTACATATAAAAAGTACACCTTTTGATGCACTTTTATACTTTTGTAATATTAATTTTTCATTAACTATACTAAATAAATTTAAATCTTTTCAAAATTATTCAATTCTTTCGACTTAAAATCAAATACTATATGCATTTTCACCATATTTGATGATATATCATAAAAATCATTGATATCATTTTCTATCTCTTTAATTAAACTCTCTTCATTATTAGCTAAAATATCCACCTCTTCTGAATCCTTATTTACTCATTTCCTTACTCTTCTCAACACAAGCCTCAACAGCCTTAATCACAGCACCTCTAAACTTCTCTTCCTCAAGTACCTTCACAGCCTCTATAGTAGTCCCCCCTGGAGAACAAACCATATCCTTAAGCTCCCCTGGATGTTTGCCAGTTTCAAGCACCATCTTAGCAGCCCCAAGCACACCTTGAGCAGCAAATTTATAAGCATCAGCCCTTTTCATACCAGTAAGAACTGCCCCATCAGCTATAGCTTCAATAAACATAAAAGCATAAGCCGTAGATGAACCACTAGCTCCTATTACTGCATGAATTAAATCTTCATCCACTATTTCACTTTTTCCCAAAGAATCAAATAAACCTTTTACAAAAATCAATTCATCTTCACTTATATTTTTATTTGGCGAAATAGAAGTCATCCCTTCTCCAACTAAAGCTGGAGTATTTGGCATAGTTCTAATAATCTTTTTATCATCACCTATAATTCTTTGAACAGACTCAATAGTTTTACCTGCTGCTATAGTAATCACTATTTTTTCCTTATCTATCTCATCTTTTATTTCTTCCAAAACTTCATCATATATATTTGGCTTTACTGCTACCACAATTAAATCAGCAAACCTAGCTACTTCCTTAGAATCTTTAGTTACATTAACTTTATATTCATTTTTTATTCTTTCTAAAGTCTTATCACTTTTTGCAGATGCTATCACGTGCTCATTATCTATAATTCCAGAATTAACTATACCTCCTAGAATTGCTCCACCCATATTTCCTGCACCTATAAATCCTATTTTTTTCATAAGCACCCTCCTTATTTCCTTTATAAATCAATTATATCATTGCCTTTTTGTTACAGAAACAAATTTGTTGTTTTTAATATAAAACCTCCATAAATTATCCTTATCTTCTTCTGCATAATCTATATTTACTCTTTTATCTTTCACAATTTCAAAATCATCATCTTCATTATCTACTATGTAAAGCTCTTTGTCTAAAATATATTTTCCACTTAAACTTCTATCTATATTTAAAGCTTTGCACAACTTTCCTGGACCATTGGTTAAATTTTTTCTTTGATAACTAGTAAGTTCATCATAAGATTTTCCAAATCTATTTTGAGATATTTCTTCTAAATTTTGAACTGGCTCCACAGCTCTAATTAAAACACAATGGGGTATATTTTCCCTATTAGCAGAAATATTTAAACAATTATACATACCATAAATTAAATAAACATAAATATGCCCACCTTCCAAGTACAGTGGACCTGTTCTCACACTTTTTCTATTTTTATAAGCATGGGCAGCCTTATCAGTTTCTCCCATATAAGCTTCTGTTTCCACTATTTTTGTTACAATTTTTTTATTATCATATTCTCTAATTAAATATTTATTTAATAACTTTTGTGCCAAAGTGATGCTGTCATCATAAAAAAATTCTTTATTCAAATTTATGTCCTCCTATAAAATATCAAGTTTAATATTAATTTTATTATAACTCCATTATCTTCAATTATTGCTCATATTATGACATTAAACTATAATTAATTTATAGACATATACAGGGGGGATTACAATGAAAACTTTAGGCATAATTGATATTGGATCCAATTCAATTAAGTTAATAATTGTTGAAATAAATAATAATTTATACAGAGAGGTTTTTCATAAAAAATTTCAAACTAGGTTATCAGAATTTGTTGGAAAAGAAAGTAAAGACCTTTCTCCAGAAGGTATGAAAAATTTCTATGGAATCATTTTCACTTTTAAAAAATGTTGTGATAAATACAATTGTGATGAAATAATAGCTGTGGCTACAGAATCTCTTAGACAAATAAATAATTCATCAGAAATAATAAATGATATATCAACTGCATTAAATGTTAATATAAAAATTTTATCACCTACAGAAGAATGTTACTTGGGGTATGTTTCTTCTATTCCTAAAGATTTATATGATTATGTTCATATAGATATTGGCGGTGGTAGTGTGGAGATTGGTCTTGTAAAAAATAAAGTTCTCATGGAAAGTATAAGCATTCCCATGGGTGCTTTGAAAATCACCAATAAGTTTCACATTCATGAAGGAATATCCAAGGAAGAAGAAAATCATGTTCAAGAATATATCTATCATAAATTAAGCAATGTGCCATGGATAAACGAGTGTAAAAACTTACCCGCCGTAGTTATCGGTGGTTCTATTAAAACTATAGGTAGAATTCATCAAAGGGAACAAAATATTTCTTCCAATATTCATGGTTATGTTTTGTTTAGTCATGATATTGAGTTTTTATTATATAAATTTAGACGATTGTCTTTGCAAGATATAATGGCTACTACTGGAATCTCACAAAGTCGTGGAGATATTTTACTAGGAGCTTTAATTACTTTAAATAGTATTATTTCTTATTTACAATCTTCTAAAATCATTATAAGCAAATATACTATCAGAGATGGTATTATTAATGATTACATAAAAAAAAACTAGTTTTACTCTAACTTTTAATTGATAAATTAAAAAGTAACTACCTTAATTCATATGTAAGATAGTTGCTTTTTAACGCTTTAATTCATTTCTTTAACAAACTTTTCTATTAAATCCATCTCTATCTTAGGCTCTTTAAATCCTTCATTAAATCCATTAATTTTTTTAAGGGATTGAAAAATCATCAATATGATTTATTAATTTATTAACTACATCTTCTTTACTTTCTGACACATCATATATTGATATCAACATATAAATTGGCTAGTAAAATTCTAAAGCCAGCTGATAAGGATCATTTTCCTTAAAAACACCCACCTTTATCATTTCTTCAAAAAGCTTAGACAAATAATCTATTATTCCCCCTGCCAAGTGTTTTTGATACAACTTAGACATTTGAGTCATATCTCCTTGGGTACTTTCAACTCTTCATACTTTTTTATTTGTTCTTCTTCCATCTTCTTAATTATACAGTCAAATATATCTTGTTTATTTGAATGAAAATTGTCCCTTGTTGCTGCTTCTATACATATATATCCCCCCCCAAGCAAATAAGATAAAAATATGTCTTCCCCAATAATTAATTTCTTCTCTTTTTTTCCAAAGAACAATCATATAACAAATAATTCCCACAATTAAAATAGTTGTCGTAATTATGATTGTATTTCCAAAATATAATTTCATTTTTTACCACCCCTTAGTTAACAAGTGTTAACTTGTCAAGTCTGTAATTAAAATTATTTCAAACAAAATAAAACTAGCCTTTTCTTGCAAAACACAAGAAAAAGCTAGTTTAGATTGTTTTATATTTTTATAAAATTGTACCAAATACTATAGATACAACTACTATCTGAACTACAGCTAAAGCAATTGTTAATGGTAAATTTGTTCCGCCTTTTTTTCTTAATACAGCTTCTTTGTCATGTGGGAATATCATAGATGCTTTTTTAATATTTCCTTCCACATGGTCTAAGTATAATGCATTTGCATATACTGCTATCCCAACTAAAATACAGAAATTAAGTATTGATCCAATATATGGTGTTTGTAAGGCCACCATACTTAATAATAAAAATGCACCTGCTTTAAAATACATTTTTCTATATACCATCCAATAAATACCCATGAAAAATGCAGCCCAGTTCCAAGATATACTCTTGCCACTTTCCTTCATTTTATCAAATTTATTTTTATAGAATTTTTGATTATTTTGTACAAATACACCTACTAAATCTACCTCTGTATTTACATTGATTTTTGATTCTTCCATATGTTTATTTCTCCTTGCTGATTTATTTAATTAAATAATTGTCCCTCTTTTACTTCTTTTTTCTTTTCTGGAAACTTTTTATCAAATATTTCTAATTCCTCATTATCAATATTATAACAGTCATCAAAAACAAAGCATCCACTAATGTTTTCCAATGCATCATCTTTTAAACATTTTACCATAAAAAATGGTGCTTCATCTTCTAGAGGTACTCCTTCTATATGAATATTGTAATTTGATGCTTGTTCAAATCCGAATCTTTTATAATAATTTTCATTTCCAGTAATAAATACTGCTAAATATCCCATTTTAGCTGCTTTTTGTAGAGAAATTCTAATAAGCTTGCTTCCTATTTGTTTATTTTGAAATTTAGGATTTATGCTAATTGGTCCAAAGGATATAAATTTATCATTTTCAACGCCATTTATATTTCCCTTTGTATAAACAATATGTCCAACAATTTTATTGTCATAAAGTGCTACAAGTTCTAAATCTTTAATTGAACTTTCATCTCTATGTATATTATGAACTACTAAATGCTCACTACATCCGGGTCTATACACATTCCAAAAAGCCTCTCTAGTTAAAACTTCTATTTCGTCATAATCATCTTCTTCTATTTTTCTTATAACTAGACTCATAATTCCCCTCCATTACAAATAAAATTTTAATTGATATTATATGTCAGTATACATTTAATTTTATTATATCATATTCAATAGTTTCATATATATTATATTTTCTAAAGCGTACTATTAATAAACAAAAAAGTGCTAAAAATTTAAAATAGTTAGCACTTTTTTCATATTTATTTTTTATTTTAATAATTATCATATCCACAATAAGGACAAGTACCATCATCATTTATAGTCGCTGAACCACAGTTATTGCATTGTGAGCTATGTTCTGCATTTTCTTCAGATTGTTCTGGGTAATTTTCTTCTTCTGGTGGGTCTGACTGTTGAAAACCACAGTCTGGACACATAACTCCATTATATTTTAGAGAGCCACAATCTGGACATGACTCTGGATCTGATTGTTGAAATCCGCAATCTTTACACACTACTCCATTATAATTTGTTGAACCACAATTTGGGCATTTTTGAGTTTTTTTAGTTGATGATTCTTTCTTTTTATTTGTTGATTTATTTTGATTATTCTTTGATTCACTATTTTTATTTATTGATTTTTTATTTTCTGAATTATTAATGTTATCTTTTTGTTGAGTTGATGTTAAGTCAATTTTATAAGTATCTGTATTTTCCATATCATTCAAAATATCACAAACCTCTTTGCTTATCTTAGTTAAATCATAATTTTTAATATAGTTTTTTAAATTTCTTAATTTATCTTTATATTCTTCATTTTGAATCATTTCATCAGTTATATTTTCATTTAATTTTTCTATTTTCTCCCTACAAACTTTATCATTATCTTTGTTTTCATTTATAGATATATACATATCCTTTAAAACTAATTTTATTTCTGGTAAAATATCCTTCCTTTCTTCTACTTTACTTGTTTCTTTTTCTTGCTTATTACTTTCATCATTTCCTGTACAACCAATAAGTCCTAAACTAAAAATTAAAGGTATTATTATTAATATTTTTTTCATTATACAACCCCTCGCATATTAATATAACTTATATGTATATTATATAAAACTGAGGTTGTAACTTTAATTCCCCAAATGGGTAATTTTTCAAAACTTTACCGTGTTTAATTCTGCTTTAGAGTGAACATCCAGCTTTCTATATACTTTTTTCAATGTCATTTTTACTGTTTCTGTAGAAATAAATAATCTCTTTGATATCTCCTTTGTGGTAATTCCCCTTTGGGCAAGAAGTGCTATTTCTCTTTCTCTTTTTGTAAGAGATGATTTATCATTGTCAAAGTCTTTTTTTATTTTTTCTCTACCCGTTGATAATTTTTTATGCAAATCTAATATTTTATTTAAATCATAAACATATCTTTCATTTTTCTTTTTATCAAATTCTTTACAGTTTATAATTTTTTCAATATGATATCCATATTCACTGAGTATAAAATATACTTTATCTTTTAAAGCTATTTCAAAAACTTTTTCAATAGTATTTACTGATTTTTCATAATTTTTTAGATAAAGATAAGAAATGGATATATGAATTAAATTGTAAAGTTTTGTTGTTAAGTAATGCATTTTCTCACTTTCTTCAATAAAAATATAACTTATTCTAATAAGTTCATTATATCTTTTTTCTTCTAATAAAATTTTCCCATAAATAATATGAACATAGGGTTTGCCCAAAATATAAGAGTAATTCGATATACTTTTTTCATTAAAAAGCCAAGGTTCTATTTCTTCTTTTTTATCTATACTAAGCATAATATATGCTCTAATCATATCTTCTGTAGATTTTAATATTTGATTATTTCCAATTAAAATTGGCCTTTTTATATCATCTATTACTTTTTTTAGTAAAAATGAATCTCCTCTCAAAATAGCAATTTTTCCTAATATAAATTGAATGCAGTAATATATACTAATTTGCTTTGCATCATCTACTATATAAAGACCTTTATAACAAAGACTTTCTGCTAATTCATCTTCGCCTCTCATCAATAAAACTTCTGCCTCCATTGTGATATCCGCTCCACTACCATGATTATTTGTAAGCTTCATATAATAAGGCATACATTCGTTCATATAAATAAGTTCATTATCCAATTGGCCACTATCTCTCCAATACATATAAAGTATGGATGGAGAGCCAAAAGTCCAAGGACCTGTAAAAATTATCAACTCAGATTTGCCATCTAATAATTTATATGCTATTTTGTGCTTTTCACTCATTTTCCTTATGTCATTATATTCTGTGAAAGAAAGTAAAAAGATAAACTCTCCTTTTATTTTTTTGTATATTTTTTCATCCATATTATCTGGATTTTCAATTATGTTACTTATAATTTTAATTACTTCTTGAAATTTACTATAAATGCCATAACAAAATAATTGCAGTCCAAAAGTAATAAGTATGTTGGGATATTTTTTTAATATATTTTTTGGACATTCATCTAAAGTATTTATTATTAATTTGTTTACATCGCTATTTATATTATCTGGAAAGTCATTCACTTTGATGGGAAGGGATAATAATTCATCATAATTTTTTATTTTTTGAAAATAGCAAGCTGCTTGAAAGCTATCTTTTTTGTTCTTAAAAAATAAAGCTGCTTTTTCATAGGTATTTTTTCTAAAAGATTCTGATTTAAAATTATAAAAATAGTCCTTTAAATAATCTTGTAATATACTGTGTAAATAATATAATTGCTTTTCTTCATAATACCTAATGAAAATATTGTCTCTTAACAAGTAATTTATATTAGGTGGTAGTTTTTCATATTCACTCATATAACTAATTTGATTTAAACTAAATCCATCAAATATACAAAGAGATAATAATAAATTTTTTTCTTCATAATTTAATTTTGACCATATAGCATGATCTATTAAAGTTTTTAAATTTTGATTATATTCAAATTTTCCAAAATTAAGATAATTAATCATCTGTAATTTTATGGCAGAAATCCATCCTCCACTATAATCATATATATTTTTAATTTGAGATTTATCTAAAGATATATTATTTATTTTAAAATACTTTTTAATATCTGGCTCTTCAAATAAAAAATTATCTGCTATAATTATATAATAATCAAAATAACATAAACTGTCTAAATCTTTCTCTTCTAACTTCTGTGTAATAATTATTATATGAAGTCTATCACAGCTATTTAAAGACAAAGCTCCTATAATTTCTTTTTGGATATTATTTTTTATAAGTTGATAATTGTCTATTATAAATAAAGTTTCTATCTCACAGTTAATATCCATCATAATACTAGATATATCTGATAAAGTATCTCTTGTGGGAACACCCATATGTTTAAATTTTCCCCATGCTTTTATATCAATTTTTTTGAAAATATCGTAAATTTGTTGCCATGTTTTTTCATGAGATTCTCCAAAGGAAGTATACCAGTATATATTAAATTCATTAAATTCTTCTTTATTTAAATAAGTTCTCACACTGGTTGTTTTGCCAAATCCAGAAGGTGCTTCTATTAATGTCAGCCTCGAAGTTTTTATAATATTCAATTGACTTAGTAATTTTTTTGATAAATAACTATTGTCCATTTTGAACATATTACCCACCCCCTTTAAAATAATTATATTATAAATTCAATAATATTAAGGTATTTATTTATAAACTATAATATTTTTGTTTACAAAAAAGAAGTTGGCTATTATATAAAAATTGTTAATTTATATAACCAACTTCTTTCTTTATTTTAAAATAACAAGTTATCTCAACTTTTTATCTAGAAATTTTACCAACTCCATTATTCATTAAACTTTCAACATCATCTACCACTACAAAATTTGCATCTCCACTTATACTATGTTTTAACACAGAGGCTGAATTTGCAAACTCACAAATATAATTAGGTTCTTTTTCTTTTATAATAGAATATAAAATACCAGCTGTTAAGGCATCGCCTCCACCTACTCGATCTACTATATCATCAATTAGTTGTGTCTTTGATGAATACAATTCTTTATTAGTATAATAATTACATTGTAATGTATTTACAGAAGATGATTTAACTTCTCTAATAGAAGAGAAAATATGTTTTATATTTGGATAATTATCAGATATTTCATCATAATAATATTTCAATTTTTCATATTTATCACTACAATCGGACTTCATCAATAAGATATTTTCTGCATCTAATATTCCTGCTGACAAGATATTTACATATGGTAATATTTCTAAAGTTGCTTTTCTAGCCTCTTCAATAGACCATAATTTTGCTCTATAGTTTGAGTCATAACTTACTAAAATATTGTTTTCTTTACAGTGTTTTAATATTTTCATAGTTAATTTTCTCAACTCTTCTGAAAGAGCTAATGTAATTCCAGAAAAATGAAATACATCTACATTTTCTAGTCCCTGTTCTATATTTAAATCATCCATGTTCATATTGCTAAAAGCAGAGTCAGCCCTATCGTAAATTACTTTCGATGCTCTATTTCCACTTCCCACTTCTAAAAAATATATTCCTGTTCTTTTATCATCACTCTTTATGAAAGTAGTATCTACATCATTACTTTTTAAATATTTTATTATTGATTTTCCTATATCATCATTAGATACTTTAGTAATCATCCTTGTATCTATATCAAAATTTGATAATGAAATAAGTACATTAGCTTCTCCACCACCATAATTTACATTAAAATTATTAGACTGCTTAAAAGTTGTACCTTTTGTAGTAGATAACCTAAGCATTATTTCTCCAAATCCAGCTACTCTCATATTATCCCTCTCTTACTGCATTTAATTTTTCTATATAGTCATTACATACTTCTGTTATCTCTTTAAATTTACCTGCTTCTCCTAATGTATTTAATTCTCCACCAATACCAACTAAATCAACACCTGATTTAAACCATTCACCTATATTATTTATATTAACTCCGCCTGTTACCATCATACTTGCATAAGGAAGAGGTCCTTTTATAGCTTTTATATACGATGGTCCATATACGCTACCTGGGAATATCTTAACTATATCAACACCAACTTCATGAGATGATACTATTTCATTTATAGTCATTACACCTGGTATATACGGTACTTTATATCTATTACAAAGTATAGCTGTTTCCTTATTAAAAGAAGGTGATACTATGTATTTTGCTCCTGCTAATATAGCTATTCTTGCAGTTTCGGCATCTAATACAGTTCCTGCACCTATTACTATATCTTCTCTACATTCATATATATTTGCTAATTCTTTTATAATATCTGCTGCATATTTATTAGTAAATGTAATTTCTAAACCTTTTACATTTCCTTTTACACATGCTTTAGCAATATCTACTCCAACTTCTTTTGTTTTTCCACGAACTACGGCTACAACACCACAATCAACTAAAGATTTTAATATATTCATTTTTTTCATAACTTTTCCTCCGATAAATTTTCATATACAAAAATATATCTGATAAGTATAACTTATCAGATATATTTTATACTTTAAACTACATTAAACCAGGTAACACACCTTGGAATAAAGATAATATACTTACAAAAGCTAAGGCTGTAAGACCTGCTACAAATCCACCAAGAGTCCATCCTCTTATAGTATCTTCAACTGATATTTTGAAAAATCTACTGATTGCCCAAAATCCTGAGTCATTAGGTAATGATAATCCCATTCCTCCTGCGCATATAGCTATTGCACAAAGTACAGGTGATACTGAACTTGTTGCTATTGTTCCTGTAAGTATTGATGCTGTTGTCATCAATGCTACTGTTGTAGAACCTTGTGCACAACGTATTACTTGAGATATTAAGAAACAAAGAACTAATATTGGTATACTGTATCCTGATAAAGTTGTTGCTATATAATCAGCAATACCTGTATCTTGAAGTACTTTACCAAAAGCTCCACCTGCACCAGTTATTAATAATACTAATCCAACTTGGTCTGCAGCTTCATTCATTATTTGTGATGCTTCAGTTCTTATATATGGCATTGATATTATAGCTGTATAGATTACACCTATTAACATTGCCACATTTTTATCTCCAAAGAATTTAAAGAATGGTATTATTGGGTGATTGTCTCCCAATGTTAAAGTTGCAAAACTTCCTGCTAATATTAATAATATTGGTACTAATAACATAGATATAGATTTCATAAATGATGGTGTTTCAACTGTAATAGCAAGTTCACCATTTGTTATATCATTTTCTAATGCTAATTCTTCCTCTTCTATATCTTCAAATGTATAAAAATGATTATTCTTTTTATCTTGTCTATCTATAAATTTACCGTAAAGTATACCTCCACTTACAGTTGCAACAAAAGCTGTTATTAGTGCATAGAAGAAGAATATTCCTACATCTACTCCTAATGTCTCCGATACTGCTAAAGGTGCTGGTGTTGGTATAACTAAAGCATATGTACATGTTGTTGCTACTGATATTGCACAAGCAAAAGTAACTAATGATATACCAGTTCTTTTAGAAAGAAGTCTTAAAACTGGTGCAAGCATTATATACACAACATCACTAAAAACTGGTATACCTGTTAAGAATCCTGTCATAGCTATTGCTGATGGTGAATTTTTATCACCAAATTTATTAAGTATTGCATTTGAAATAGTTTCAATAGCTCCAGATTCAAACATAAATTTCCCTAACATTACTCCTAAACCTGTAACTATACCTATTCCACTTAAAGTTGAACCAAATCCACCCGATATAGTTGCTGCTATATTTTCTATAGGCATTCCTACTAATACTGATGTTACTAAGGATGTAATTAATAGCGATATAAAAGCATTTAACTTAAATTTTAAAATTGATACTAATAATACTGCAATCGATAATATAAATACTCCAATTAACCATGGTCCTGTCAACATTATCTAAATCTCCCTTTTTATATAAATTTAATTACTAGTGGTTAAAACTTTATTTCATATAACCACCTTGCATTGGATCTACAGCATTTCTTGAGAATACTTTAAGTATTCCTGATTTATATTTTTCTTCTTTTGGTGTCCATTTAGCTTTTCTTTCGCTAAATATTCTATCAACCTCTTCTGGGCTGCATTTTTCTCCCTTTATTCCTATTACTCTTAAAATTCTATTTTCTATATTTATTTCTATTAAATCATCTTCCTCAACTAAAGCAATAGGCCCTCCTACTGCCGCTTCTGGAGATATATGTCCTATAGCTGGCCCTTTTGATGCTCCTGAGAATCTTCCATCAGTTAATAATGCAATACTTGCACTAAGTTCTGGATCTGAAGATATTGCCTCTGTTGTATAAAACATTTCTGGCATACCACTTCCCTTTGGTCCTTCATATCTTATTATTACTGCATCTCCTGGCTTGATTTTTTTCTTAAGAACTGCATCTATAGCTTCTTCTTCACTGTCAAAAGGTTTTGCTTTTAATATTGCTTTATGCATTTCTTTAGGAACTGCTGAATGTTTTACAACTGAACCTTTTGGAGCCAAGTTACCTTCTAATATAGCTATTGCTCCTTCTGTTCCTATTGGTGATTTATAACTTCTTATTACATCATTTCTTTTTAATCCTACTTTAGATAAGTATTCATTACATTTTTCATAATATCCATTATTTTTTAAGTCTTCTAAATTTTCCCCAAGTGTTTTTCCTGTTATAGTCATAACATCTAAATGAAGTAAATGTTTTATTTCTTCCATTATTGCTGGTACTCCACCTGCATAATAGAAATACTCAGCTGGCCACTTTCCTGCTGGTCTTATATCTAATAAATACGGAACATCTCTATGTATTCTATCAAATTCACTTGCATCTAAATCTATACCAAATTCATGTGCTATTGCTGGTATATGTAATAGTGAGTTAGTTGAACCTGATATAGCTGCATGAACCATAATAGCGTTTTCAAAAGACTTTCTAGTTACCATGTCTCTTGGTTTAATATTCATTTTTGCAAGTTTTACTGCTTGCTCACCAGCTTTTTTAGCAATTGTTTTTAAATCTTGGCAAGTTGCTGGCATTAACGAACTCCCTGGTAACATTAATCCTAACGCTTCTGCCATTACCTGCATTGTTGATGCAGTTCCCATAAATGAACATGCTCCACAAGATGGACATGCATTATTTTTATAATATGTTAACTCTTCTTCAGTAATTTCCCCTCTTTGATATTGTGCACTATACATCCCTATTTGCTCTAATGTTAATAAATTAGGACCAGCTTCCATCACACCTCCAGTAACTATTATAGAAGGTATATTAACTCTTCCTATTGCCATTAGATGCGCTGGAACACCTTTATCACAACTTGATATAAATACACCACCATCAAAAGGTGTAGCATTAGCATGTATTTCAATTAAAGATGCAATTATATCCCTTGATGCTAAAGAATAATTTATACCATCGTGACCTTGCGCTTGACCATCACAAATATCTGTAGCAAAATATCTAGATCCTTTTCCACCTTTTTCACTTATTCCCTCAATTGATTCTTTAACAAATTCATCTAAATGAGCACTACCAGGATGACTATCCCCGAAAGTACTTTCAACGATTATTTGTGGTTTTGATAAATCTTCACTACTCCATCCCATTCCTCTTCTTAGAGGATCCATTTCAGGAGCAATTTTTCTAATATCTTGACTAATCATGTATATTTTCTCCTTTTTAAATATTTTTATCAAATTACATCTGACGTATTTTTCATATTTATAGTAACACATCGGATGTTTATATACAATATATTTATTTATTTTTTTTGAAAACATTTTCATTTATGTATTTTTATTATTTATTTAGCCTTTTTTCATGAAGTATTTTATTATTTTTACTACCAAGTAAATATTCATCATATGTATTTTGCAATAAGTCATCATATGTAAAAAACATCTAGATATTTAATCTAGATGTTTTTATTTCTCATTTCTATTAAATTTTTTATATTTCTACGATTATACATTAAATGTAAGTACATAGCATCATGTGCTCCATTTATATCTTTTGCTTTTATGCAATTTAATATTTCTCTATGAGTATCCATCGTTTCCTTTGCAAGTTTTTTATCAGTTACATCTATACATAAACTAATAGATTTATTTATAATTGGAATCAAATTTGCTATAACAATATTTTTACTACTTCTTGCTATTGCTCCATGAAATTCAATATCCTTATCCATATGAGGTTCTTTATTTAAAATAAGATGATCAACTTCATCACATAATTTTTCCATTTCCTTTATTTCTTCATCTGTGGCGTTAACAGCTGCCAATGAAGCTATTTTAGGCTCTATCATAAATCTAATTTCTAATAAATCCGTAGCTAGTTTAAGTTTATCTTTAACAAACATAAGTCCCAATGGATCATCTGATATCCCACATTTTTCTGATATAAATGTTCCTGATCCACGCCTTATTTCTAAAATATTTCTAGATACTAGTGCTTTTATTGCTTCTCTTACTGTACTTCTACTAACATTAAGCTGTTGTGCCAATTCATATTCATTAGGCATCTTATCTCCTGCTTTTCCATCACTATCTATTATTAACTGGATTATTTGATCTGCAGCTTGATCCCCTAACAATTTGCCCATATACTGTTCCTTTCCATTTATTTTCAATATCTATAATAAATAAAATAACTATTTCTTAATTTTACGTTTCATATTATCATGTAATAAATTTATTGTCAATTTATAAATAAATTTTTTAGTTTTTTACAAAACAAAAATACTTTTTATAATCATAAAATTTAAATTATTAATTATAATAAGTATTTTTGTATATTTTACCTATATAATATTCTCCTTAATTTCCAACAAATCATTATTTTTCACATCATTGTCTAAATTAACTACTCTATCACAAATTCTATCAACAAGGTTTTTATCATGACTAATAACAATAAGTCCTATATTATTTTCTTTACAATACTTTATCACAACTTGCCAAATTTGAGCTTGCGTTATGGCATCTAACATAGTTGTCATTTCATCTGCAATTAAAAATTTAGTATGAGGACTTAAAGCTCTAAGCACACAAAATCTTTGTAACTCACCACCAGAAAGTTCACTAGGCCATCTATTTAACCATTCTTTCTTAATCCCCATAGCTTCAATCATTTGATCACTTGGTTCATAAGCCTCATTTAATATTTTTTTCATTTTCCATTTTGGATTAACTGATTTTTCTGGATGTTGGAAAATCAATTGTACTGGATTAAATAATTTTTTAATTTTATTTTGTCCTTCTAATAGAACTTTTCCTTTTTCAGGCTTAATATATCCAGCTAGTATTTTTGCTAAAGTAGTTTTGCCAAAACCGCTAGGTGCAAGTATTCCAACTATTTCATCGCTATTTACAGATAAATTTATATCTTTTAATATATATTTATCCTTTTTGTATTTAAAGTTTATATATTCTGCTTTAAGTTGCATATAAACATCTCACCTTTCCATTTCTAATTTCTTTCATTTCAGGTTTTATGTTTTCACAATCAGCTGTTCTTTTTTCACATCTATCATAAAATAAACATCCCTTTGGCAATTCACTAGCAAGAGGTTGACTTCCTTCAATTGGTTCAAAATCATTATTTGGAAGAGCATTAAATAAAGCTTTTGTATAAGGATGCCTTAAATTCATGCCATTATTTTTAAAATCCTCTACATTTGCAATTTCTAAAGTAGTACCACCATAAAATATGGCTACTCTATCTGCTATTTTAAGGGCTGCATCTATATCATGAGTAATTAAAAGTAGTGCACATCCATTATCCGCCAAATCTCTAAAATCCTTCAATGCTTCATTTAAAGATTTTTCATCAAGTCCTGGTGTTGGTTCATCTGCTATAATAACTTCACACTCTGATACTAAAGCACTTGATAATAGAACTTTTCTCGCCATGCCTCCTGATAATTGAAAAGGATAATATTTTTCCACTTTATCTGCTAAATTATATTTTTTAAAGATGTTCTTAAGTATATTGTTGCTATTTTTCTTATCTTTAATAGAGATTTTAACTTGTTTTCCCACTTCCATAAGAGGATCTAGATAATTTACCGACTGAGGAATAAAAACAATTTCTTTTCCTCTAAGCTTCTCTTTTCTTTTTTTATCTAATATTTCATCTTTATAAATTATACTTCCCTTAGTCTGTGCATTAGAAGGAAGTATACCAAGTATTGAATGGGCAAGTAAACTTTTACCTGATCCACTAGAACCTACAACTGCCAAAATTTCACCTTTATACAAATCAATATCTAAATTATTTATGGCTTTTGAATCTATTCTTTTAAGTCCTTTAGTATATTGACTAAAGGATATTTCCAAATTTCTAACACTTAAAATTGGTTTTTTATTCATAATTTCCTCCTAATTATAAGCTGTTTTAGGATCTATTAATTTTCCTATTTTTTTGCCCATATTATCCACCATCATAGAAACTAAAACTAAAGATAAACCTGGAAAAAATGCTAACCACCATTTCCCACTAGTCAAATATTTCATAGCTTCTGATAAAATAATTCCTATGGCTGGTTCATGGGACTGTAACCCAAAACCTAGAAACGTTACAGATGCTTCATGAAGTATGGCATGGGGGAAAATTAAAACTATTCCAACTAAAAGTTGAGGTATTATATGAGGTAAAATATGATTTTTAGCTATATATAAATTTGATTTCCCAAAGTTTTTAGCTATTTTTGTATAATCAGCTTCTTTTACTTGCATAACTTCTGCTCTAATTATTCTTGTTAGTGATGTCCAGTGAGTAAGAGATACTCCCATAACAATCCCCTTTAGTCCACCTCCTGCTGCCATGGAAATTAAAATAATTATCAATGTATGAGGTACTGATAAAACTAAATCTATAAACCAAGTTATAACTGAGTCAACTCTTTTACCGCAAATAGGTCCAATTACACCTAAAACAACTGCTATTATTCCACTTATAATAGAAGATAAAACACCTATTTTCATACTCATACTAAGACCTTTTAATGTTCTAAAAAACATATCACGACCTATCCAGTCCGTTCCAAAAATATGTGTTAAAGAAGGACTCTGATTTTTATTAATTAAATCTATACTAAATTTTTCTGGATTTATTACACTGCCTGCTATAATTATAACTATAAAAAATACTACGAATATGCTTAAAGACAATATAGTTTTCTCCCTTATTCCAAACTCAAAAGAAGTGAATTTTCTTTTTTCACTACATTTTATATCGCTCATTAAGCTTCCTCCCCTCTTTTGATTCTTGGATCAATTACTCTATAAAGTAAATCTGCTATCATATTTCCACTATAAACAAATATACATGATATAATTACAATTCCCATAAGCAGTGGTAAATCGCCCTTAAGTCCTGCAGATACTGTTGCCTGACCAAGACCTGGATAAGAAAATACTTGCTCTGCAAATATGGTTCCTGCAAATAATTCACTAAAAGATAAAAATTGTAGTGTTATGGCTGGAAGTGATACATTTTTTATTACATGATTAAAAATTATACTTTTTTTACTTTCTCCACGAGCTTTTGCAAACAAAACATAATTACTGTTTAAAACTTCAATAACTTTTTCTCTAGTATGCAAACATATATTAGAAACAGCTATTAAACTTAAAGTTGCTGCTGGAAGAATTATATGTTTTAACAAATCCAAAAAAGTGACATCTGCTGAATTTACTCCTATAGGTACTCCAAGTGCTACTGGAAACCATCCAAGAGATACGGAAAAAATCATTATAAATAAAATTCCCAACCAAAATGTAGGAGTTGATATTATTACATAACAGTATCCCCTAATTATTTTATCTATTAATTTATTTTCATTACTTCCACTTACTATTCCCATAATAAATCCTAAAATTCCTGAAATTATCCAAGCTATTATCATTAAATAAAGAGATGCTTTAAATTTTTGACCAATGACTTCTAATACTGGTCTTCTATAAATTAAAGATGTTCCCCAATCTCCTTGTATTATTGATTTAAACCAACACATAAACCTTTCAACCGGAGGTTGGTTTAACCCCCAGTGCTGAGCTATTAATTCCCTTTGAGCTGCACTTACCTTACTACTAGCTCCCACATATGCTGTAACTGGGTCTATTGGCGATAATTCCATTAGTACAAAGGTAACTACACAAAGGGCTATTAGTAAAGTAATTAGTCTTATTATTTTTTTGCTAAAAAAAACTCCCAAATTATTATTTTTCATCCAATATTTCCCCTTTTACCCTTTTATAAATTCAAAGGCGAGGACATTAAAAAATGTCCTCAACTATAGTGTTAATTATTAACTTATTTTATTTCCATGACCACTCTGTTATGTTATCAAATATTCTTCCACCATGAGGTTGAACTACAGGAGTACCTATATCAAAACCTTCACTTACTATATAAACATGATTTGCATTTACTAACCAGCAATATGGTGCATCTCCTTTAGCTGATGCTCCACTACCTCCATCTAATTGAGCTTTTTGCCAATATTTAAGAGCACCATCTTCACTTTCACAATTTAGAGCTTTATCTATATTTTCATCAACAGTTTTATTGCTATAAAATCCTGCATTATCCCATTCTACTGGAGTATTAGCAGCTTTAGAATAATATAAATTATAAAGTTCTGATGGGTCTCCTGAACCAAAACCAAATAATACTGCTTCTTTATGAATATCTTCTAAAATTGTATCCCAAGTTCTTTCTTCTAAAGTAATTTCTATTCCCAACTCTTTAGCCATCTTTTGGAATTCCAATCCTAATTCTTGTCTGTAATTTCCACTTGTATATAATAATTTAAATGATGCTTTAGTATTATCTTTTTCTAAAATTCCATCATTGTCACTATCTTTCCAACCACCATTACTTAATATTTTTTTCGCTTCATCCATATTGTTGTATTCAGATTCATCAAGAACTGTATCTTTATTTAACCAAGGCATTTTTTCTAATCCAGTAGTTGAAACTGTACCATATCCATTAAGTACGCCATCAACCATACTCTGTCTATCAACAGCTGTATTTAAAGCTTTTCTAATAGCTTCATCACTTGTTACATCATTTCCTATTTCATATCCGCTATCAGTTTTTTCTCCAGTATTTTTAACCATAGGGAATTCAACTCCATAAGTTTCTATACTTGGTATATCTAAAATTTTAGTTCCTTTAACTTCTTCTTTAGCTAAATCACCATTTATAGATGCCATATCAACATCACCTGATTTTACAGCAGCATAAGCAGCATCAGTATCTAAAAATACCATAGTTAATTTATCTATACTTGGCTTATCTCCATAATAATCTTCATTAACTTGTGCTATAACTTGTTGTCCTTTATCCCATTGAACAAATTTATATGGACCAGACCCTATTGGATTATCTTTGAAATTATCATCATAAGCGTGTTTTGGAACTATTCCACAAACACCTAATTTTTCAACAAATGTAGACATAGGTCTTGTTAAAGTAAATTGAACTGTTTTATCATCAATAGCTTTTACTTCTTTTATCATAGTTAAATCAACTTCTGTTGAACTTTTTTTAGTAGTTTCGTATGTAAATGCCACATCTTCAGCAGTTAATTTTTCTCCATCAGTAAATCTAGCATCATTTCTTATAGTCACTGTCCATGTTAATTTATCATCAGATACTTTATAATTTGTTGCCAAATCATTTTCCCACCCTAATTCCTTATCTCTTTTCATTAAAGTTGAGAAAAATACTTTTGTTATAGAACCATGTCCCCCTGTTATGGCATCAAAACCAGCTTCTGGTTCTGCTCCCACTGCTACAACTAATTCATTATTTTCTTTTCTTTGTTCTACTGCTGATTTTGTTTTATTATCACTGTCTGAAGAAGATGTGTTAGAACATCCTGCTAATGTTCCCATCAATAAAACTAATGATAATAGCCTCGCCATATTTTTTTTTAACTTCATTTCTTATCCCCCTATTTAATCTTAATAAATTTTTGAACAAAAAAGCCATGAAAGTATAATCACCTTCATGGCCTTTTTAATCTTCATGATTAATTTTTTATTTAATTTATGATAAAATTGTAGCATTGCTTAATATCATTTGCAATTATAATAAAAATTTTTTTTATTTTTTTAATGTATTTCATAAACTTCCATTAATTTATCTATATGACTTTTAACTATATAATCTTGTTTTTCTCTAAGATTATATTTTTTGTCCATATATAATGATATTATCACATAAGTTAAAACTGTTATTCTAAATACGTTGCAAAGTAATATTAAAGTTACTAGCAAATAAATTAAGTTTAAACTTTTTTTCTTAAATTTAATATTTATAAAATTTCCTATTAATATATGTGTATCTCTAAAGACAAAGTAATATGATAAATATTGTACACAAGTTATTATGGTTTTTAAGTATACATTACTAAATTTTATATTGCTCATTTCTAAAATATTGACTAATATAATGTATAGAATTGCTGTATAAAAATATTTTTTTCTTATATTCATAAAACTTCCACAGCTTCTAATAGATCTAACCATAAAATATTTTCTTTTCCCATTTTCACTTAAAATTCTAAGTCTTTTCCCGCAAATAACTGAAATAATATAAATACTAAATACCATCCCAAAAGGAAAAATAGCTATAAGTAAATAATATAAAACTTCAAAGTTTATGTCTGTTATCCATGGAGCAACCTCAATTAAAATAGGTGGTTTGCTTTTCATATAATCTATGTATCCTTGAAATTCTTGCATAAAGCTATATCCAATTATATTTCTAGCATATATGTCTATTAAAACCATAAATACCACACCCATAATCGAACCGATAAATAAATCATCAAATAGTTGTGATGATTTACTTATTAAATAACCACAAATAAGCCCTATAAGAAAACTTTGGCTAACTAATAAAGCGGCCGCGAAATTTCCCATGACAAATAAAATCAAAATAACACTACTTATACCGCACATGAAAGTATATTTAAAATCACATCTAAAATAAATTAATGCAAATATAATTGGTACACCAAAATCTAAGTAAAGACCATAACCTATACCTGTTGATAATGCTATCATAGTAATTATGATAAATGCTGACGATAATATGGCAGCCTCTGTTAATTTTTTTACTGAACTATTCAATTTTATGCCTCCAAAAACTATTAAATTACATCTAGTATATCACTTTTTTAAGAATTTATCTGTTATAATAAAAGATATAGGTTAAGGTTAGGGGGATTTTTTATGACTTTTGAGCAAATAAAGTCTTTTTTGGCTATAGTAAAATACAATCATTTTACTTTAGCATCACAAGAATTATACATATCCCAGTCATCTATATCAAAACATATTAAATCATTGGAAAAAGAATTAGGAGTTGAACTATTCAATAGACAACATAGAAGTGTTAGACTTACTGAAGCAGGGGAAGAATTTTATAAATTTGCATCTAAATCTATGACAAATTATAACAATATTTTATTAGACATGAAAAAATATTCTTGTGAAGAAAGTAGTTCTATTTCCATAGGCGTAATAGATACTATGGTTGAGTATGGTTTTGCATCTCTTATTGGCGATTTTCAAAAACAATATCCCAATATTCAAGTAGATATTATAGAAAGATCTAATAGTAAAATCATCGAATACCTTAGCGATTCCATAGTTAATCTGGGGTTTATTAATTCTCACTATGAACATAAAAACATGTTAATTTTACAAAAAATAATTGATGACGATTTAGTTTTGGTGACATCAGGAAATCATATATTTAGTTCAAAAACTACTGTAGATATTTTTGATACAGCAAAAGAAAAATATATTTGTGTTAATGGTGATTATTATTTACATAATGTGTTTTTAAATACTTGGGGTAACCTTAATTATTTTCCCAATACATTATATATTGATTCTCAAACAAAAACACTATTAGCTTTAGTATCTGAAAATATAGGTATCACATTACTCCCTCATAATGTGGCCTCTTCTTATCAAAAAAACATAGATAATAGTATTCATATATCTTCATTAAAAAATCCATTTTCTGCAAACATATTTTTAGCACAATTAAAAAATAAAAAACTTAGTAAAAATGAAACTCTATTTAAAAACTTTGCTATAAATTGGTTTCAAAAAAATTCAGTTAAAAATGTATAAATATTTATATTATAAAAAATTCGCTTCTTTCATATCTCCAACGACTTCGTCCGTTGATCCATTAAGCAGTTGAAACTTATACTTTATCCACAAAACAGATAAAACATAAATTCCTTAAAATTAAAAAAGTGCATAAATCCTTAATCTGGATTTATGCACTTTTACTACTCGATTAATTAAATTTTAGCACTAAATTTTTAAAAATCAATTCATTTCATTTATAATTTCCTTTGCCACTTGTTTGTCATCAAACTCAAAAATATTATCATTTACTATTTGATAATTTTCATGACCTTTTCCTGCAATTAATATTATGTCTCCTTTTCGTGCTCTATAAATAGATTCTCTGATTGCCTCTTTTCTATCTTCTATTATAAGATAGTCATCTTTACTTCTGTCTATTCCTTCTAAAATATCCTTTATTATATTTTCAGGATTTTCATATCTTGGATTATCAGAAGTTATAATTGTTAAATCTGAATATTTTTGTGAAATTTGACCCATTATTGGTCTCTTTTCTTTTTCTCGGTTGCCTCCACAACCAAATACTGTGATTATTTTACCTTTTACAAAGGATTTTATACTTTTAAGTACATTATCTAAAGCATCAGGAGTATGAGCATAATCTACAAAAATATTTAAATTTTTATCATTTTTCACTTTTTCAAATCTGCCTGACACACTTTTTAATTGGCTAATATCTTCTATAGTCTCATTTATATCCATATTTAGCACATAACAAACGCAAATAACTGCTAAAACATTATAAACGGTAAACTGTCCCACCATATTTAAAGTTATTTCGCTTTTTAAATTATTTGGCCCTTTTAATGTAAATACAGTTTTATCATCATAAAGTTTTACATCTTCTCCTTTGAAAGTAGCATCATAGTTTATTCCATAAGTAATACACGGCACTCTTAATTTTTTTACATTTTCCAAAATAATTCTTCCATTTATATCATCAATATTTATAATATTTGCTTTGCTTGTCATAAAAAATAATGATTCTTTTGCTTTTCTATAATTTTCAAAAGTCTTATGAAAATCCAAATGGTCTTCTGTTAAATTTGTAAATATACCTATTTTATAAAATAAGTTTTCCACTCTCTTAAGTGATAGAGCATGGGATGAAACTTCCATAACACAGTACTTACAATTATTTTCATACATTCGACTTAAATTTTTTTGTATTTCCATATTATTTGGTGTTGTGTTTTTGTTGTCATAATAATTTTTACCATCATATATTCCTGTAGTTCCAATAAATCCACAAGGGGCTTCTTTGCTAAGTATCTCCTTCAAAAAAGTTGCCACACTTGTTTTTCCATTAGTTCCTGTTACTCCTATCAAGTTTAGCTTTTCACTAGGGTTTTCATAAAAGTTTTTTGACAATATCGAAAGGACATCATTAGTATTTTTCACTTTTATATAAGTAAATCCATCATCTTTCTCCACAGATTTATCTATTAAAAAAGCTACTGCTCCTTTTTGTTTTGCACATTCAATAAAGTTATGTCCATCCACATTAGTTCCATTAATACAAACAAATAACTCATCCTTTTTTACATTTCTTGAATCATATTCTAATCCTTTTATTTCCACATCCTTTGGGCCTAATATAGATACTATTTCCATACTTTTTAGAATATGTTCTAATTTCATTTTATCACCCTTTAGTTTTTATTTTTCTCTTGATAGTTTTTTAGTCTACTTAAAACATCCGGATTTTCATTAAAAAAACTTATCAATTCTTCAATTTTTATTAAAGTTTCCACATTTATTGTGTGTTCTATAGTTTCTGTTTCTTCATGTATGGATTCTTTAATTCCTATGATTTCTAAAAATTTTCTAATGGTGTTATGTCTGTTTAACAAATTAGCTCCCACTTTAATACCTAAAGAAGTTAATTCAATATTATCATATTTTTTATAATTTAGTAGTTTTTTATTATCCAACTTTTTTATCATTTTAGTAACTGAAGGTGGTTTTATATTAAGCTTGGTAGATATATCTTTAACTTGAACTTTGTCATTTTCCATTGTCAACCTATAAATCATTTCTATATAATCTTCTTCACTAGGTGTTAAATTGTTGTTTTTCATGTATTCATTAAAGGTATAGTAATCTTCACTCTTTCTCATAAAAACACCTCCCCTAATTTTATATTTTTAAAAATAATTAAATATTACTATTTTCATTGAACCATTTTCCTACAAAATGCATACTGTAAACTAAGAAAGTTAGCTTTAGCTAAAATTCACTGCGTTCATAGCGCCAACGAGCTATCAAAAAGATAACTCCGTTGCTTAAAATTCACTACATTACTTAAAATTTACTTGGAGGTTTATTATGAAGAAGCTTACAGATATTCAAATTAAAAACACTGTTAAAGTGGAAGAATTATTATCCACTGGAAATTTAAAAGAAAGAATGTTAGCCCTTGGTTTAACTGAAGGTGCTGAAATAGATGTCCTTAGAAAAGGTCCAAAAAATAATTTAACAGTTTACAATATCAGAGGTAGTAAAATTGCTTTAAGACAGGAGGAGAGCAATTTAATTTTAGTATCTTATATTTAAACTTTTTAGGGGGATTAAATTATGGGTTTAACACAAGAATCTACTAAAATAAAGTCTTTAGAAGATATTTTTCATATAGAAAAAAAAGACAATGAATTTATGATTGCTTTGGCTGGCAATCCAAATACGGGAAAAAGTACTGTTTTTAATTTTCTTACAGGCCTTAGACAGCATACTGGCAACTGGCCTGGAAAAACTGTCTGTACTGCCCGTGGAGATTTTTCTTATAAAAATAATAATTACGCTCTTATAGATTTGCCTGGTACTTATTCACTATTTCCCCTTTCTCAAGAAGAAATAGTCACTCGTGATTTTATTTGTTTTGGTAATCCTGATGCTGTTATTGTTGTTTGTGATAGTACTTGCATAGAAAGAAATTTAAATTTATTATTTCAAGTTATGGAACTTACGGACAAGGTCATTTTGTGCTTAAATTTGTTAGATGAGGCTAAGAAAAAAGGTATTGAAATAAATAAAAACAAGTTAGAAAAAATTCTTGGTATTCCAGTTGTCTTAACTGCTGCTCGCAGTGGTTTTGGTATGGACCAACTCCAAGATACTTTAAACAAAGTTGTTAACAATGAATATGATTTTAAAAACAAACCTGTTTATTATGATGATGAAATAGAAAACATAATAAATTCCATCAAAGATGATTTAAAAGAAATTATTACCTCTATTAATCCTAGATGGCTAGGGCTTAGATTAATAGAGGGTGATGAAAGCATTTTAACTTCTTTAAATGAATATACAGATAGAGATATTTTAAATGACTTAAATAATATTAAAAGTAAATTGCCTGATATCTTTGATAAAAGTAAAATTAGAAGTTATTTGACTAAAACTAATTATGACTATGCCAAAAGTATAAGTGATGAAGTTGTTACTATTGCTGAAAAAAATAAATTAGATAGAGATGAAAAAATAGATAAAATAGTTTCTTCTAAAGTTTTTGGCATTCCTCTTATGTTACTTTTACTTTGTTCCATTCTTTGGATTACCATAGAGGGTGCCAATATACCTTCTCAATTACTTTCTAATTTCTTGTTTTCCTTTGAGCCAAAAATTTATGATTTACTAAATACTATTCATTTTCCTTTATGGTTAAATGAAATGCTTACTTATGGAATGTATAGAACTTTGGCTTGGGTAGTATCAGTTATGTTGCCACCTATGGCAATATTTTTCCCTTTATTTACCTTATTAGAAGATTTGGGCTATCTTCCTAGAGTTGCTTTTAATTTAGATCATTTATTTAAAAAAGCTTGCTGCCATGGTAAGCAATGTTTAACTATGTGTATGGGCTTTGGCTGTAATGCAGCTGGAGTTATAGGTTGTAGAATAATCGACTCTCCTAGAGAAAGGTTGCTGGCTATTTTAACTAATAATTTTGTTCCTTGTAATGGTCGCTTTCCAACTCTAATTACCATATCTACTATTTTCTTTAGCTCAGTTATAGCCAATAACTTTTTATCAAGTAGTATTACTGCCCTTTCCATTACTTTATTAATAATTGTAGGTGTATTAACTACTTTACTAGTTTCTTATATTCTTTCTAAAACTTTATTAAAAGGAGTTCCATCCACATTCACCTTAGAATTACCACCATATAGACCGCCACAAGTTGGAAGAATTATTTATACATCTATTATGGATAGAACTTTATTTGTTTTAAGAAGGGCTGTAACTGTGGCAATTCCTGCTGGTATAATTATCTGGATTTTTGCTAATATTCACATTGGAGATATTACTTTATTATCTTATATATCAAATTTATTAGATCCCCTTGGCAAACTTATAGGTCTAGATGGTTTTATATTGCTAGCTTTTATTCTTGGTTTCCCTGCCAATGAAATTGTAATACCAATATTAATTATGAGCTATATGACCACAGGAAAAATGGTAGAGTTTGATGAACTTTCTGCCCTTGGTAATCTTCTTAGAGATAATGGCTGGACTTATTTGACAGCCTTAAATATGATGCTATTTAGTTTACTTCACTGGCCTTGTGCAACTACTCTTATAACCATAAAAAAAGAAACAAATAGTGTGAAATGGACAGCTTTAGGATTTTTAATTCCAACTGCCATTGCCTTTGTTGTATGCTTTTTAACTACTACTGTTTATAATTTAATAGTTTAAAAAAAGCTATCACAGAAATTTAAAAATCTGTGATAGCTTTTTTAATTAAAATGCAGAAACTATACTTCCTTTATATTTTTCTTCTATAAACTTTTTAACTTCATCACTATTTAATGCTTTAGTTAAAGCTTTTATTTTTTCACTATCTTTGTTATCTTCTCTACAAGCTAATATATTAGCATATGGTGAATCACTTGACTCTATAGCTAAAGCATCTTTAGTTGGATTTAAGTCAACATTTAAAGCATAATTTGTATTTATTACTGCAAAATCCACATCTGATAAAGTTGAAGGAACAGATGCTGCATCTACTTCTACTATTTCCACATTTTTAGTATTTTTAGTTATATCTTTTGCTGTTATTAAATCTTTATTTGCAACTTCGATAATATTATTTTTTGCTAATAATTGTAACGCTCTTGCCTCATTAGTTGCATCATTTGGCACTGCTATTTTTGCCCCATCTTTTATATCATCTAAACTTTTGTGTTTTTCAGAGTAAATTCCCATTGGCTCTATATGAACTTTTGCTGTATAAGTTAAATTTAAATCTTTTTCACTATTCATTTCTTCTAAATAAGGTATATGTTGGAAGAAGTTTGCATCTAAATCTCCCTCAGCTAAAGATGTATTTGGTAATACATAATCATCAAACTCAACTATTTCTAACTTATATCCTTCTTTTTCTAATAATGGTTTAGCTACTTCTAAAATTTCAGCATGTGGTGTTGGTGATGCTCCTACCTTTATAGTTTTATCTTCTCCACTTGCTGTAGAACATCCTACTAATAAAGCTGAACTTATTAGCCCTGCTAATGTTAATGATAATAATTTTCTTAATTTCATAATAAAATCCCCCTCTAAATTTTATTGGATATGTTAACATCCTATTTTAATTTTTTATATGAATAGTCTCCTGCACTTTGTATAAGTTGAACTATTATAACAAGTGTCACAACTACATATATCATTACTGAATCATCAAATCTTTGATAACCATATGTTATGGCAATTTTTCCAAGCCCTCCTGCTCCCACAGCTCCTGCCATGGCAGTACATCCAAGTATTGATATTACCGATAAAGTAATTCCAGATACTATAGATGGCATTGCTTCTTTTACTATTACTTTAAATATAATTTGTGATTTTGTTGCTCCAAAAGATTTAGCTGCTTCTATTAAACCTTCATCTACTTCATTTAATGCATTTTCTATTATTCTTGCAATAAATGGTGCTGCTGCTATTGTTATGGGAACTATGGCTGCTGTCTCTCCTATACTTGTACCAACAATTAATTTTGTAAATGGTCTTATGGCTACAAGAAGTATGATAAAAGGAAAACTTCTTACTGTATTTACTATGAAACCAAGTATGTTGTATACTGTTTTATTTGGTTTAAGACCTTTAGGTTTAGTTATCACTAATATAATTGCCATAATAAATCCTAAAATAGTTGCCACAATTGTGGGAACTATAATCATATATAAAGTTTGAATTAATGCCTCCCCAAGTATTTCTGTTAAATATGTATGTAAACTAGTCTTCATTGATTATTTCCTCCCATCTAACATGTCTTTCATCTAAATATTTTTTAACTTTTTCTTTATGTTTTGATGAAACATTTATTATTAATGACCCCAATATATCTTCTCTATATTTTTCCAATCTCCCACAAACTATAGAAAAATCTATATCTAAATTTCTCGCCATGGAAGTTATAATTGATTCATTCGATATTTCTTTTGGGAAAATTATTCTTATATTACTTCCCTTTGGAAGTACTATTTCATCTTCTCCCACAAGCTTTTGTAGATTTTTAGAATTTTGTAAAAATAATTCTTCTGTATTCCCAATTTCTAAAACTTTTCCACCTTCCATTATGGCCACTCTCGAGCAAATTTGCTTAATTACCTCCATTTGGTGAGTTACCATAATAATGGTAATATTCAGTTTTTTATTTATATCTTGAAGCAAACTTAAAATTGATTTAGTTGTATTTGGATCTAGAGCTGATGTAGCTTCATCACATAAAAGTACTTTTGGATTTAAAGCTAGCGCCCTTGCTATGGCAACTCTTTGTTTTTGTCCTCCACTTAAATTTCTTGGCTTTTGATTTTTTTTATCAGCTATTCCAACTAATTCTAAAAGTTCATTTACTCTTTTATTTTTTTCTGCTTTAGAATATTTAAAACATTCAAGAGGTAATGCCACATTTTCAAATACTGTTTTTCTCTCTAATAGTGAAAAATGTTGAAAAATCATTCCTAAATCTTTTCTTAAAAATCTAAGTTCATTTTCACTTAAATCTTTAACTTCTTTTTCTTCTACTAAAATACTTCCATCTTCATAATCTTCTAATCTATTTATACACCTTAATAATGTGGATTTTCCTGCACCACTATGACCTATGATTCCAAATATCTCACCTTTTTCAATATGAATATTAACATCACTTAATACTTTTATATTCTCATAATATTTATTTAAATTTGATATTATTATCATTTTTCTCCCCCTTAAGTTCTGTCCTTTTGTCTTTTTTGTATAAAAAAAGCCTGAGTATAAACTCAGACCTATTGGCTAATTTATACTTATCTTTCAACTAATAATAGTTGCTGGAATTAGCACCTTGTACAAATGTACTGGTTGCTGGGCTTCATCGGGCCAGTCCCTCAGCCACTCGTGATAAGAGTTTTTTATTATGTTATTAATATTAATCACTTTAATTTTAAAAGTCAATTATTTATATATTTTTTTATAAATAATTATTTTATTACTTAGTTGTTTTATGAGTATTATTTTCTTGGATAGTTTCTCTATCTATTCCTAATTTTTTATCCATTTTCTTTAATACATCATTGAATTTTCTAGATGAACTATCGTCACTACTAACAGTATCTTCTACTAATTTTATAAAGTCTTTCTCTGATTTATCGTAATCAGCATCTGTAATTTTGTCAAGTTTAGCCATTTTATTATCTATATCTTGTATTAAATTTTCACCTTCTGTAATTAATTCTTCATTCATTTTCTTAATGTCTTTATCTTGGGCAGTTGTATCTTTTTTCAATCCATCTACAAAAGCTTGTATTTTTTCTTTACTGTCTTTATAGGCCTCTTTTACATTAGCTAAATACTCTTTATTTCCTGGATATTCAGTACCTTTATATGTTTTTTCTGCTGTATGTGCATCTTTATACATATCATATGATGTAAGATTTGCTATATTAGTATCATAAAGTCCTGTATAAGTATTGTAATAGCTTTGGTTTCTAGTATCTGTAGCTTCTTCTTTTTTTGCTTCTTCTTTCTTAGTACAACCTACTAAAGTAAAAATAAATAAAAATGATAAAGCTAGTGTTACAAATTTTTTCATGTTTGTCATACCTCCAATTTAACTCTATTGTTAAATTTATTATCTTCACTTTTTTATTTTTTATTTGCTTTAATTGCATTTACTATAACCACATTTTAAACAAATTGTACATCCTCCTGTTGGAATTATTGCTTCATTGCCACACTGAGGACAAACAAATTTTTCTTCTTCAATATGATTTTCTTCAATTTTATCCTCTTTTGCTTTATCATCTTTTTTATCATTTAAAAGTACACCACTTCTTTCACATCCATCTCTATAAATAGTTATGCCTTTTAATTTATTTTCCCAGGCTCCCATATATATGTTATAGACTTCTTCTTTTGTAGCTTCATAAGGAAGATTTATGGTAGATGATATGGATGCATCTATATGTTTTTGCCAAACAGCTTGCATAGCTATTCTTTCTTGCGGTTTTAAGCTCATGGCAGTTACAAATATCTCTGGCAAATCTTTTTCATCAGATATATCTTTTATTTTCATATATTCTTTTACTATAGGTGTATAAACTTTGTAATATACATCTTGAGAGTGAAGTGTTTCTGTTTTTCTCGTATAAGAAACATTAAACATTGGCTCTATTCCGCCACTTATGCCAAGCATGGTTGATATGGACCCTGTTGGTGGTATAGTTAATATTTGTGAATTTCTAATACCATATTTTTTTACCAATTCTTTTACATCTTCATCTATATTATTTATAAAGAAAGGTGATTTAAGTAAAGCTTCTTTATTATATTTTTCAAAAGCTCCCCTTTCTTTTGCTATTAAAGCTGATTTTTTTACTGCACTGTTTAACATATGCTTTGAAATTTTATCGCATAATTCAATAGACTCAGATGATCCATATCTCATATTTAATTTTATAAGCATATCTGCAATTCCCATAACTCCAAGGCCTATTTGTCTATACTTAGATACACTTTCTTGTTGTTGTTTTAATGGATGAAGAGATAAGCCTTCATCTAATACTTCATTTAATCCAAGAATACAATCTTGTACACATGCATTAAATTTTTCCATATCAAATATGGCCTCTTTAGTAAAAGGTTCCACTACAAATTCAGATAAATTAATGGATCCAAGTAAACAACTTCCTCCTGCTGGTAGAGGTTCTTCTGCGCATGGATTTACACCATCATGTTTAAAGTCTTTATCTTCACTAAGTAAATGATATTTCTTTATATTATCCCAAAATAATATTCCTGGTTCTGCATAATTCCAATTATTTTCTACAAGTTTCATAAATAATTTATGGGCATCTACTTCTTTAATAATTTCTTCTTTTGTAGATTCTAAGAAAAATCTACAAGTGTATTTTTCTTTATTTTTTACTGCATGCATAAATTCATCACTTATTCTTACGGATATATTAGCCTTTGTCACCTTGTTTAAATCTGTTTTAACATCTATAAATTCTTCAATGTCTGGGTGGCTTATATCCATGGATATCATCAAAGCTCCACGTCTACCTTTTTGACCTATAAGTCCTGTTGTCATAGAATATAAATCCATAAAAGATACTGCTCCTGATGTGGTTTTGGCTGCATTATGTACTGTAGCTCCATTTGGTCTAAGTTTTGATATATCAATTCCCACACCTCCACCATAGGAGAAAGTTCTAGCTAAATTTTTTGCCGTATTGAATATACTTTCTAAATTGTCCTCAGGTGGTTCTAAAACATAACAATTAGAGTAAGTTACTTTAATATTGTCTCTATATAATCCTCTGTTTGCTAAAATTCTTCCTGCAAATAAAAATTTTCTCTCTCTTATTAACTTTGCAATCTTAGGATTTCCACCACTAATTCTTTCTACCCATTCATTGAAAGTTTCATCTTTATACTGATATTTATTTTTCCAAATGGATTTTTGTAATTCATCCATATCCCACTTAGAATTTCTAATTTCTGTTCTTCTATCTCTGTATATAATATATTTTTTTGCAACATCCTTTCTGTTAGAAGACATTAATAAATTTTCCACTTCATCTTGAATATTTTCCACTGAAGGTTCTATTTCTCTTTTTATTATTTTGTCTTCAATAATATCTGATATATTATGAGCAAGTTGGCTATCAACACCATATTTACTGTTTATAGATGATTTAAAAACTGCATTGTATATTTTTTTCTTGTTAAATATTTCTGTTGTCCCATCTCTTTTATATACTTTTATCATTTCTCTACTCCTAATTTTAAATTTAATAACAATTCCCTTTTTATCTTTTGTTATTAAATTTTTATTATTCCATGAATAATTTGCTTCCTTTGTTACTTGAACATAAGTTGAAAATTAAAAAACCTTCTTCAAATTAACTTTGAGAAGGTTTTTATATTTTATTTATTTATTAATTTTTGTTCAACTAAAAAGTCATGTGCCACATCTTCTGGAGTTTTGCCTTCTTCATCAACTTGATAGTTTAAATTTATCATTGTTTCTTCATCTATTTTCCCACTTAATTTATTTAAAATTTCTTTTACTTCTGGATGTTCTTTTACAACTTCTTCTCTAACTAATGGCACTGCATAATATGGAGGGAAGAATTCTTTGTCGTCTTTTAATACTTTCAAATTAAATTTTTTCAAAAGACCATCAGTTGAATATGCATCTATAACCTGTGCATCACCTTTCTTTAAAGCTTGATATCTCAATGCTCCATCCATGCTTTTAATATCTTTAAATTTTAAATCATAGTTTTGTTGTAAACCAGGAAGACCATCTTCTCTATTTTCAAAGGCTAATGTAGGAGAAAAAACAAAATTTCTAGAATACTCTGTTAAATCAGAATAAGTTTCTATATTATATTTTTGAGCCACTTCTGGTTCCATTGCTAATGTATATGTATTGTTAAATCCATAAGGCTCTAAAACTTTTATTTCGTATTGTTTATCTAGTTGATCCTTGACACGGGCATATACATCATCTGCATCTCCAGCAGCTTTTTCTTTTAAACAATTCATTAATATGGTTCCTGTATAATCTGTACATACATCTACTTCACCATTAGTAATAGCATTCCAAAGCACAGTAGTTCCCATATTCATTTTTCTTTCAATATTATAATCTGTATATTCTTCTAATAACTCAGCACAAATATTACTAAGTATCATTCCTTCTGTATAATCTTTTGAACCTACAATTATAGTATCTTTTTTGCTGAAACTTTGCCCAAAACTAGTAAATATAACAGCTACTACTAAAAGTGTTGTACAAACTTTAGCAACTAAATGATTACCTTTTGTGCTTTTCTTAGAAGTTTTTGAAGATGAATATATAGCCATAACTGATTTTTCAACTTTTGAAAATAAATAATCAACTAATAGGGCTAATAAACATGCTGGTATAGCTCCTGCTAATATCATAATATTATTTACAGTTTGTACACCAGAGAATACTAAATATCCAAGTCCACCTGCACCTATAAATGCAGCTAAAGTCATAAGACCTACTGCTGTAACTGCAGAAATTCTAATCCCGGCCATAATTATTGGTAGTGCCAGTGGCAACTGTATTTTATATAAAATTTGCTTAGATGTAAGGCCTATACCTGTGGCTGATTCTATAATATTTTTATCTATTCCAAGTATTCCTGTAGATGTATTTTTTACAATTGGAAGAAGTGAATAAAGTACAACTGCCACTATGGCAGGCTTACTTCCAATTCCAAGAATAGGTACCAAAAGACCTAACAATGCTATAGATGGTATTGCTTGAAAAATATTTATTATGCCTATAACATATTTTCTTATTTTTTCATTTTTTGAAACTAATATACCAAGAGGTATACCTATTATTATGGCAAATATTATGGCAATTAAAGTTAATTGAATATGTTGCCATAATAAACTTATAATTTGACTTTTTTGACTTATCATATAATTTATAAAATTAGTCAAGGATACTCACCTCCATTTCTAAAAATTGTTCACTTAAAACAGAAAGTAAACTACTTCTAGTAATAAGACCTGCTAATTTATTATATCTAGTAATTACAGGTACATGTCCTATATTTTCCTTATTCATAACTTCTAATATCTCTACTAAATTATTATCATCATAAACAAATACGGGTTCTTTATCCATAATTTCGCTTAAATAGTGATTTTGAATACCATTTCTTCTAAGTTCTTTTACTGTTACTATTCCCAAGAAATTATCTTCTTTATCTTTTACTAGCAAACTATCAACTTTATTTGTTCTCATTATTTCCATTCCCTGAATTACTGTTCTAGAGCCTTGAACACAAACAGGATTTTGTATCATAATATCTTTTGCCTTTATATATTCAGGTGCATTCCATAGTCTATCACTACCTATGAAGTTTTTTACAAATTCATTGGCAGGATTTCTTAAAAGATTTTCCACAGTGTCATATTGCTGTATTTTGCCATCTTTCATAATACAAATTTTATCTGCTAATTTTAATGCTTCATCCATATCATGAGTTACAAAAACTATAGTTTTTTTCAGTTCTTCTTGCAAAGAGTAAAGCCATTCTTGAAGTTGTGTACGTGTGATGGGGTCTAAGGCGCTGAAAGGTTCATCCATAAGTATTATTTCAGCATCTGTGGCTATTGCTCTAACAAGTCCTATTCTTTGTTGTTGACCGCCACTTAATTCTGATGGATATTTGTCTAAAAACTCATTTGGATTAAGACCTACCATATTCATAAGTTCTATGGTGGATTTTTCTATTTCCTCATACGATTTTTCTTTTTTTAATTTAGGGATAAGCTCAATATTTTCCCTTATTGTTAAATGTGGAAATAATCCTATACTTTGAATAACATATCCTATATTTCTTCTTAATTTTATTGGATCTTCTTTTGATATAGGTTTGTCATCAATATATATTTCCCCACTTGTTGGTGATATTAATTTATTCATTAATTTTAAAGTAGTTGTCTTACCACATCCACTGGGTCCTATAAATACTACAAAGCTACCTTCATCAATTTTTAAAGAAATATCATCAAGAATTACTTTATTTCCAACTTTTTTTGATATATTTTTCATTTCTATCATAATATCCCCCCTCTTAAACAACCCATATTAAAAAATAAGTTGTATAATTTAAATTATAGCAGATATTAACTTATATTTTAATAAACTTAGTACTTTTTCTAATTAATTTCATATTGTCAATTTATTTTTTTACTTAAATAAAAAAAGATGAACTAATTAAAGCTCATCTTTTCTATTATTTTTCAAATTTATTTATTTCTTCTAGTAATTCTTCAACTAATGAATCACCTTTGATTTTTCTAACTATTTCACCTTTTTTAAATAAAAGACCTTCTCCCTTTCCGCCAGCAATTCCAATATCGGCTTCCCTAGCTTCTCCAGGACCATTAACAGCACATCCCATTATGGCTACTGTCATGTTTTTATCTATATCTTTTATTCTTTCTTCCACTTCATTTGCCATATTTATTAAATCAATATTGCATCTTCCACATGTTGGGCAAGATACTATTTTTATTTTATCATTTAATAAATTTAAGCTTCTAAGTATATCTTTTCCTACATGAATTTCTTCCACTGGGTCTCCTGTTAAAGATATTCTTATAGTATCTCCTATACCATTCATTAAAAGAGAACCAACACCTATTGCTGATTTAATTGTTCCTTTTTTAATTCCACCAGCTTCTGTTATTCCTAGGTGAAGTGGATAATCAACTTTTTCACTCATTAAAGTGTAAGCTTCAACTGCTGTATATATATCTGAAGATTTTAGAGATATTACTATATTATAAAAATCTAAATCTTCTAGAATTTTAATATGTTCCATGGCACTTTCAACTAAAGCCTCTGGTGTTGCATGGCCATATTTTTGAAGTAAATGTTTCTCCAATGAGCCTCCATTTACACCTATTCTTATTTTTAAATTTTTCTCTTTACATTTTTCAACTACAGCTTTAACTCTATCAACGCTTCCAATGTTTCCTGGATTTATTCTTATTCCATCCACGCCCTCTTCTATAGCTTTTAGAGCTAATTTATAATCAAAATGTATATCTGCTATTAGCGGTATATTTATACCTGCTTTTATTTTACCTAAAGCTTTTGCCGCCTGCATATCTGGTACAGCAACTCTAACAGCATCGCATCCTGCTTCTTCTAATTTTTTTATTTGTTCTATTGTCTTAGCAGCATCTCTAGTATCAGTAGTTGTCATAGATTGAACTGCTATAGGATTATCTCCACCAATTTTTATATTTCCTAAAGATACTTCTCTTGTTTTTTTTCTATTGTAACTCAAAACTTCACCTTCTACTTATATTTTTAGAATTTTATTATGCCTTTAAATAATTTAGTTACATCACTATAAGTAATAAATACCATAAAGGCCATTAAAGCACAGAAGCCTATCATATTTATCATAGCTTCTTTTTCTGGGTTTATTTTCTTTCCACCTCTTATGGCTTCTATTAAAAGTAAAAATAATCTTCCTCCATCAAGGGCAGGGAATGGTACTAAATTTATTATTCCTAAATTTAAACTTATTATGGAACCTAAATATAATAAATTAATTATACCCGTCTTAGCTGCATCTGAAACTATGGAAATAACTCCCACAGGTCCTGCTACAGAATTAGAAAATCCTCCAGGTATAGTTCCTGTTATCATTTGTTTTAAGAATGTAATCATTTGTACAGTCATTTGACCTGTTGTTATAAATGAATCTTTTATAGCATGTATAATATTTTTATCTCTTTTACAAGTTACTCCCACTTTATAACTTCCGTCTTCACTCTTTTGTGGTGTTATATTTAAATTTAATGTTTTATTGTCTCTATCAACAGTAAGATGTAATTCTTTACCTTGTGAGGCTGTAATTTTTTCTGTAAATTTAGCCCATGAAGTAATTTCTTCTCCATTTATTTCTTTTATCTTGTCTCCACTTTGTAAGCTTGCTTCTTTGGCAGGACTTTTATCTACTACTTGATCAATAGTTGTTGTTGGAGATCCTATGTAAATAAATACAGGAATTAAAAATAATACGGCTAATATTAAATTGAAAAATGGACCTGCAAATATTATGCTTGCCCTTTGAAGTATGGATTTTCTACCAAAAGATCCTGGCTTATCAGAGTCTTCATCTTCACCTTCCATAGCACAAAAGCCACCAATAGGTAAAATTCTTACAGAATACATTGTTCCATTTACTTCTTTGCCAAATAATTTTGGTCCCATTCCAAGGGCAAATTCATGTACTGTAACTCCATTTTTCTTTGCAAATATAAAATGACCAAATTCATGTATTAATACTATTACTCCAAAAAGTAATAAGGCTGCAATTATTGTCATATATCCACCTTCCTAATTTTAATTTTTATTATTACAAATCTTATATAAAAATGTCTAAACCCTATGTCATATTATTTTAGTAAGTTAGCTAAAAACGCTCTAGTTTCCTTATCAACTTCTAATATGTCTTCTAACGTAGGATTAACTCTATTTTTATGACAGTCTAAAGTTTTTTCTATGTAATATGGTATGTCATAGAAACCTATTTTATCATTTAAAAATTCATTTACTAAAAATTCATTTGCTGAATTTAGTGCTGCAGCATAAGTTCCACCAAGTTTTAAAGCTTTATAAGCAAGACCTAAGCATGGGAATGTATCCATATCAGGCTTTTCAAAAGTTAGTGTTGCAACTTTAGCCAAATCCAATCTTTCATAATCTGTTTCAATTCTCTCTGGATAAGTTAAAGCATATACTATAGGAAGTCTCATATCTGGACAACCCATTTGTGATATAACTGAACTATCTTTAAAAGATACCATAGAATGAATTATACTTTGTGGATGAACAACCACATCAATATCTTCCACATCCACATCAAATAACCATTTTGCTTCTATAACTTCTAAGCCTTTATTCATAAGCGTTGAAGAGTCTATGCTTATTTTTCTTCCCATATCCCAATTTGGATGTTTTAGAGCTTCATTTTTAGTAACATTAATTAACTCTTCTCTTTTTTTACCTCTGAAAGGTCCACCCGAAGCTGTTAATATTATTTTTTCTATATCTTTATGTCTTTCCCCATTTAAACATTGGAATATGGCACTGTGTTCACTATCCACTGGCAATATTTTAACATTATTTTTCTTAGCTTCTGACATTACTAATTCTCCTGCCGTTACTAAGGTTTCCTTGTTAGCTAATGCAATAGTTTTCTTTGCTTTTATAGCTGCCATAGTTGGCACAAGACCTATCATTCCTACAACTGCAGTTAATACTACATCAACTTCATCAAGTTCACAAATTTTAACTAAACCTTCCATTGAAGTTAATACTTCTATATTTATATTATCAGGAATCATATCCTTTAATTTTTTAGCACTTTCTTCATTATATACTGTTACATATTTAGGAGAAAATTCTAATATTTGTTCCAATAATAAATCTACACTGCTATTTGCTGAAATAGCCACAACTTCAAACTTATCTCTATTTTTTCTTACAACATCTAAAGTTTGAGTTCCTATAGATCCTGTTGAACCTAGTATGGTAATTCTTTTCATAAATAATCCCTTTCTTATATTTACTAAATTGTCTTTACTTATAGTATTATATCATTATTGCTCTTATTATTTACAATATTCATCAAAAATTCAAATACTTTTTTAATATATTAAAAAATTCACTTCGTTTAAGTCACTGCATGGGCTCCACATTTCATGTCCCCACCGACTTCGTCCGTTGCTCAAATTAATAAGTTGGAAATTATATATTCTCCACAAATCAGATAATATATAATTTCCTTATAATTAAAAAAAGCTTCAGCATAACTGAAGCTAAATTATTGAATAAATAAATTTATTACACTATACACAAAAGGTGCTACTAAAATAACACTATCAAACCTATCTAATATACCACCATGACCTGGTATTAGTTTTCCATAATCTTTTATTCCAACATATCTTTTTATAGATGAGGCAAATAAATCCCCCATTTGTGCAATAATACTTCCAAAGAATCCTAACAATATTATCATTGTTAAGTTAAGATTAAAGTAATATCCAAAACCTAAACATACTAATGTAGATCCTAGTATACCGCCTATGCTACCTTCTATTGTTTTTTTCGGACTTACTTTAGGAATTAATTTATGTTTCCCAAATAAATATCCTGCAAAATAAGCAAATATATCTGTTATAAATGCTATTATAAATATTAACCAAACATATATATGTCCTTTAGAAAAAGAATACATCGTTAATATTATAAAATCAATTAATACTCCCACGTAAAATAAACCAAAAAACGTAACTACTATATCAATAATATTTCTTTTTAAATTTAATATTGATATTATAGATATTAAAAATAAAATAAATATTAATGTATATGTAAAAGTTATTGGCAATTTAAGATAATTTTTAATTAATAAATAAATAGAAAAAATATAACCTATATAATATAATGGCTTTATGTCCTTTGCTTCAAAGGCCTTATAAAATTCATGTAAGGCAATGGAGATTATTATAGCCTCTCCAATATATAAAGGAGTCCCACCAACTATGATAAGGATTAATAAAGGAACTAATAATAATCCTGCAATAATTCTTGTTCTCATAAGTTTTCTCCTTATTTTATTGACCCAAATCTTCTATCACGATTTTGATATGTGAATAAAGCTTTTTGAAGTTCTTTTTCATCAAAATCTGGCCAGTGTACATTTGTGAAGTAAAATTCCGAATAAGCCACTTCCCAAAGTAAAAAATTACTTAATCTCTCTTCACCACTAGTTCTTATAACTAAATCTGGATCTGGAATATCTTTTGTACTTAAATGATTACTTATAGTATTTTCGTCAATTTTATCTAAATTTATTTTATTATCTTTAACATCTTTGATAATTTTAACTAAAGCATCTTTAATATCTCTTCTGCCACCGTAATTTAAAGCTAAGTTTAAGTTACATCCTGTATTATTTTCAGTTAATTTTATAGCTTTTTCTAATTCCATTACACATTTACTTGGTAATTCACTTATATCTCCAATAGAAGTTAACTTAACATTTTCTTCATGTAGTGCAGCAACTTCATTTATTAAGTAAGTTGATAATAAATTCATTAATGCATCAACTTCCATTTTAGGTCTTTTCCAGTTTTCTGTTGAAAATGCATATAAAGTAACATGTTTAACATTTAACCTTTTACATTCTCTAAGTACTGTTCTTATAGTTTCTACTCCTGCCTTATGTCCTGCAACTCTTGGTAGAAATCTACTTTTAGCCCACCTTCCATTTCCATCCATAATGATGGCAATATGTTGTGGCACCCTATTTAAATCTATATCATAAAACATATCGTTTTTCATATTCATACTCCAAATATTTTTCTGACTCCTTATAATAAGGAGCCAGAAAAGTAAGTTACAAATAATTCTACATGATTTTCCTTCTGTGCAATTTTGATTACTTTTGGATAAATTAATTTATCTTGATCTTTTTTACCTTGAAGGATAGTAGTAGTATATTTTATTTGCTTATAATCAAAATATTTTTTAACTTCATCTAAAGGAAGGCCTAATAGCTCGTAATATTTTTTCAAAGCTATTATACCGCCATTATATCTTTTTCTTTTACTTCTAATAATACATCTACTTCTTTAGTGTATTTATCAGTCATTTTTTGCACGTTATCTTGCGCTTTTTTTAAATCGTCTTCTGTTATTTCGCCTTCTTTTTCTAACTTTTTAAGTTTATCGTTAGCGTCTCTTCTTTCATTTCTTAATCTTACTTTGAATTCTTCTGAAGCTTTTTTAGCTTGTTTGCAAAGTTCTTTTCTTCTTTCTTCAGTTAATGCTGGAACGTTTAATCTTATAACTTCTCCATCATTAGTTGGGTTTAAACCTAAATCTGAATTTCTTATAGCTGTTTCTATATCTTTCATTGCACTTTTATCCCAAGGATTTATCATTAAAGTTCTTGGTTCTGGTACTGATATAGATCCAACTTGGTTTATTGGAGTTGGAGTTCCATAATAATCTACTCTTATTTTATCTAACATTTGTGCATTAGCTCTACCAGCTCTTATTGTAGAAAATTCATGTTTTAAAGCTTCTATAGTTTTTTCCATTTGTTGTTGTAATTTGTTTTGTATTTCTTTCATTTTTACTCCTCCTTCTTTTTATTAGTGTACTGTTGTTCCTATATTTTCTCCATGTACTGCTTTTAATATATTCTCTGTTGTAAGTTCAAATACCTTTATTGGTATATTGTTATCCATACATAAAGATGTAGCAGTTGAGTCCATAACTTTTAACTCTTTTTGTAGTACTTCTATATATGATAATTCGTCAAATTTCTTAGCATCAGCATGTAAAACTGGATCTTTATCATAAACACCATCAACTTTTTTAGCAAGTAGTATTATTTCAGCTTCCATTTCCGCTGCTCTTAGAGCTGCTGCTGTATCAGTTGAAAAATATGGATTTCCTGTTCCTGATCCAAATATTACAACTCTGTCTTTCTCAAGATGTCTTACAGCTTTCCTTCTTATATATGGTTCTGCTATTTCTTTCATTTCTATAGCAGTTTGTACTCTTGTTTGAACACCTATATTTTCAAGTGCATCTTGTAGAGCCATAGAATTCATAACTGTTGCAAGCATTCCTATGTAGTCAGCTGTAGTTCTATCCATTCCTTCAGAAGTTCTACCTCTCCAAAAGTTTCCTCCGCCTACTACTACAGCAACTTCAACACCAATTTCTTGTACTCTTTTAATAGCTTCAGCTATTTCATTAACAACGTCATTGTTTATTCCAAAACCTCTATCACCAGCTAAAGCTTCTCCACTTAGCTTAAGTAATACTCTTTTGTACTTAGGTTTATCCATAGAAATCCTCCCGTCTTCATCTCATATACAATATATTTTTTTATCTTTTTTTTAAAAAAGAGAACACATAAGTGTTCTCTTTTGGTTAATTATTACTTAAGTTGCTTAGCAACTTCTTCAGCGAAGTTTTCTTCTTTCTTTTCTATACCTTCACCAACTTCGAATCTTACAACTCTACCAACTTGTATATCTGAACCAACTTCTTTAGCAGTGTTAGCTACTAATTTTTTGATAGTTAAATCAGAATCTTTTACGAATACTTGCTCTAATAAGCAAACTTCTTTTAATTCTTTTTCTAATCTACCTTTAACCATTTTTTCTACTATGTTAGCAGGTTTTCCTTCGTTTAATGCTTGAGCAGTTAAAACTTCAGTTTCATGAGCTATGTAAGCTGGGTCTACGTCTTCTCTTGAAACGTATTTAGGATTCATAGCAGCAACTTGCATTGCTATATCTCTTCCCATTGCTATAACTCTTTCATCTCTAGCTTCAGTTAATAATTCAACTAAAACACCTATTTTTCCAGCTCCGTGTATGTATCCAGCTATTTGACCTTCAGTAGTTAATTTTTCGAATCTTCTGAAGTCTAATTTTTCTCCTATTTTAGCTATTCTATCGTTTAATACGTCTTTTAATGCTTTTCCTTCAGCGTGGTTTTCTTCTAATAAAGCAGCTATTTCAGTTGCTTCAGTAGCTAAAGCCATTTCAGCAGCATCTTTAACGAATTGTTTGAAGTCTTCGTTTTTAGCAACGAAATCTGTTTCTGAGTTTACTTCTACTATTGCAGCAGCAGTGTGGTCAGCGTTTATTTCAACTGTTACTAAACCTTCAGCAGCAACTCTATCAGCTTTTTTAGCAGCTTTAGATAATCCTTTTTCTCTTAATATGTCTACAGCTTTTTCCATGTTTCCTTCAGCTTCTTGTAAAGCTTTTTTACAGTCCATCATTCCAGCGCCTGTAGATTCTCTTAATTCTTTAACCATTTGTGCAGTTATGTTAGCCATTTTACAATTCCTCCTATATATTGTAAATGGTAAGGGAAGTCCCCTTACCATTCAATTTTTCTTATTGTTCTTGAGTTTCTACTTCCTCAACAACTTCTTCTTCAGCACCTTGTCTACCTTCTATTACAGCAGTAGCCATAGCACCAGTTATTAATTTAACAGCTCTTATAGCATCATCATTTCCTGGTATTGGGAAATCTAATTCATCTGGATCACAGTTTGTATCAACTATACCAACTACTGGTATACCTAATCTGTGAGCTTCTTGTATAGCTATATTTTCTTTTCTTGGGTCAACTACGAATATAGCACCTGGTAATTCAGGCATATCTTTTATTCCGCCTAAGTATTTTTCTAATTTTTCTTTTTCAGCGTTTAATTTTATAACTTCTTTTTTAGGAAGAACGTTGAATACACCTTCTTCTTCCATTTTTTCTAATTCTCTTAATTTTTTAATTCTTGTTTGAATTGTTTGGTGGTTAGTTAACATTCCACCTAACCATCTTTCGTTTACGAAGTACATTCCGCATCTTTCAGCTTCTTCTTTTATAGCTTCTTGAGCTTGTTTTTTAGTTCCTACGAATAAAACTGGTTTACCAGTTTCAGCTATTTCTTTCATGAAGTTGTAAGCTTCTTCAACTTTTTTAACTGTTTTTTGTAAATCTATTATATAGATTCCGTTTCTTTCAGTGAAGATGTATTTAGCCATTTTAGGATTCCATCTTCTTGTTTGATGTCCGAAGTGAACACCAGCTTCTAATAATTGTTTCATTGATATTACTGACATTTCGTACCTCCTTGGTTTTGTCCCTCCGACGTGATCAACTTCTTAAAAAACCATTTTTGGCACCTTTTAAGAATCCCATCGTCGTGTGTGATATTTGTATTTTATTTTTTCACCTCTGATAGTATAACATAGTGAAAAATAAATTTCAATATAATTTAATATAAGCTTACAATTAAATTATTAACTAATTTTTGGATATTAATTCTTAAATATCATTTTTATTCTATTTTTTAGTGAAATATTACTTAAATCATTTCGACTTATTATTTTATTACTACCTAAAATTTCACCATCATCATTATAATATTTTATTACCCCAAGAACGTCACCTTTTTGGATTGGTGCTTTCATTTCTTTAAATGTAACTTGTGTATTTATATTTTCATCATTTTTTTTGACTATAATTAAATCATCTTCACTTTCTAAAGTAATTTCTAAATCATCAATTCCCATTAAATATTTTTTACCAATTAAGTCTTCTTTACTCATAACTTTTTGAGTGGTAAAATTTTCCCTGCCGTATTTCAACATATCAAGACAAGCCTGAATTCTTTTATTTTTGTGATTAGCTCCTAGAGATACTCCTATTAGTCTATTTTCTACGTTTTTATTGTCTTTATTAATTTTCATAGAAAAAGCTAAACAATAACCGGCATTACCTGTGTATCCTGTTTTTATACCATCCACTTCTGGAATGATGGATAAAAGTCCATTTGTATTATTTTTACAAAATCCCCTTTCTGAATAATTATACGTTTGCATATCTGTAATAGCTGTTACTTCTTTTTCATAATTATCCATCATATACTTTCCAAGTATGGCAATATCTCTTGCTGTAGATATATTTTCTTTTGGCGGTTTTTTAGGATCTGACAAGCTATAAATAGGAAGTCCATTACAATTTACAAAGTTTGTATTTTTCATTCCTATTTCCTTTGCTTTTTTGTTCATTATTTTTACAAAACTTTCTTCACTTTTACCAATATGTTTTGATATAGCCACAGCTGCATCATTTCCTGATACTATCATAAGGCCTTTCATAAGTTCTATTAGAGGTACTTTTTCTCCCACTTTTAAATGATAAGATGATCCTCTAACTTTAGCTATATCTTTATCCACCACAATTATGTCTTCTTTATTTACCTCTTTATTGTTTATAGCTTCTATGGCAATTAAAAAAGTCATCATCTTACTTAAACTTGCCAATGGTCTTTTATCATCTGGATTTTTTTCATATAAAACTCTTCCCGTATCTTGATCTATTAAGATGGATGATTTTGAATACTTGTCCACGTTTGAAATTTGACCATAAGAAATACTCGGTGAAAGAACACTTACAATAATTAATATTATCAGGAATTTTTCTATTACTTTTGTCAAAATTATCACCTTCTTGGTAACTTTAGTCTAAATTATTTTTCCCCTTTGTTTATGTAATAATCTTGAATTATTTTCTATATTTATTGAATTAATCTACTAAATAATACAGATGTCCATGTGGCATGTACTGTAATTCCTAAAAATACTTCTAAGCATACAAATATTTTTCCAAAAATTCCAAGAGCTATTATTTCACCATAACCCACTGTGCTAAAAGTTATCATGGAAAAATACCAAGCTTCTAAATAGTAAACTATTATTTCATTAAACGTATACATATTTTTAGATAAATTTATCTTAACAAGACCATAATCCATAGTATTAAGTCCTGTAAACATATATATAAGGGCAAATAAACTTATTATAAAAACACTTATACATAAGAGTCTAAATGGCTTTTCTCCATAACCAATAATATATTTTGATAAAAAGTCAAAAAATTCATTAGTTAAATAATCACTGTATCCCTTATATCTACTACTTTTCAAGAAATTACTAGTATAATTTCTTTCATTATAATAGTAATAACTCATATTTTCGTTATCTTCTGTTTGTTTTGCTTGGATTCTTGCTATTTTATAATTATTTTTTCCACAAAGACAGTTTTTTTTGCTATAGTTTATATCTTTTAATATAAATTTAGTATAAGGAGAAAATACAATACCATCTAATCTAGGAAAATATGCACATTTTTCTACAATAAGCTTTTGACCATTAAAGTTAGCTTTTTCAAAAACTTTTTCATTTATATATTTTTCATTAAATATAGTTTTGTTAAATATACAATTATTTAAAAATATACAGTTATTAAAATTCACAGAAGATTTAAATTCTACATTTGTAAAATCAACCGATTTTACAAAAATGAAATCATTAAAATTAGCTTCTTTTTTAAATTTAGCTTCACAAAATTTCAATTTATCATATTTATAATTTACTATTTTCTCAATATTAAAATTTTCATTAAAACAAAATCCTGTAAAATCATTTATCTCCCCTTTTTTTATATAAGCTTCAAATAAAGCAATTTGTCTTGGACTTTTATTTTCCTTATGAAATAAACAATAACCTGATGAATCAGCTTTTCTTGTACATTTTACATTTCTATTTTCTTTAGATACCCACCTACAATTCATTTTTACCTCCTATAAATTAATTCTACTTATAGTTTTAATTTATAAAAATTTAATATACCCTATTTTTCTTCTTCATTTTTACCTTTAAAAAATAATTATTTAGATATTAACGTGATTGTTCCGCAAATAAAAGGCTTAAGTAATGATAAAAAAGAAGCTGAAATAAAAGAAACTATAAGAACTTATATAAGAGAATTAAAGACTTATGTAAACACTTTACCAGATAGATATCCAAAGAATGGAGATAAGGTAAATAATATATACACATATGATCCAGAGACTTCTATTTTAAATAGTACAGAAATAGAAGGAGATAGAATAACACTTTCTCTTGCTGCAGATCAAGTACTTAAGGGTATAACAGAAGGATTATCTACTGAAGAAGATCAAGTAAATAGAGTATATGAAACATTACTTGCTTGGGAACAGTTAATGAAGGTATCTTATGTGCAACAAGGATTAATTGAATCACCAATTGATTTTGATGGAGACGGTAAGATAACTAATAATCCTTTAGATAAACTTAACGGAAAGAGTGAGAAACAATTCTTTAATGAGAATAGAGCACCTAAAAACCGTATAAACATTAAGTATCAAAGAATGTTTACAGGAGCATTCATGTATGCAGGAAGTCATCATGTAGGTATAGGGTATGGCTCAGTAGCAGGTATGATGAAAGGTGTGCCATTTAAGTTCGATAATAATGGAAACTTAGTAAATAAGGATGATGGAGCATTATTTGGATGGGGTATCAACCATGAAATAGGACACGTTCATGACGTTCAAGGTTTAACTTATGCAGAGGTTACTAATAATATATTAGCTCTTATGACCCAGACATTTGATGATGAGGATGCATCAAGATTAGAAGGAGCATATGATCAAGTATATGATAAGGTAACATCAGGAAGTGTAGGCCTTGCAAGTTCAGGTCTTGTTAGGCTAGGAATGTTCTGGCAATTACATTTAGCTTATGATGAAGATAATACATATAAAATGATGGATATAAATACTGACAATGATATAGATAATGATACTTTCTATGCTAAGTTATACAGAGTTACTAGAGAGAAAGGCATAGCTCCAAATGAATCTGGTCATGACAAGACAGCTCAAACATTTATAATGAGATCGTCAGATGCAGTAGGAAAAGATTTAAGAGAATTCTTTGAAAAGTGGGGAATAGTTGCTAGTCCTAATACTAATAAGTACTTAGATAGTAAAAATTATCCAAAGGAGGATAAGGCAATCTACTACTTAAATGATAATGCTAGAAGAAAGAAACTTGATGCTAAGAATAATAATAATCCAAGTTCTTTAGTTATGGCAAATGATACTAAGGTAAATGCATCATTTGGAACTGATAAAAACGGAAATAAAATAACTGAAAAGACTTATTTAAACCAAAAAGAAGTACCATTAGAATTAAGTGTAAATAAAGATTCAGATAAGATTCTTGGATATGAAATTATAAGAAAAGAAGCTACTTCAAATGGAGTTAAGGAAGTTGTATCTGGGTTTGTTGAAAGAAATGCTGAGGGTGAAATAACTACTTATACAGATGTTATAGATGCAGTAAATAATAGAACATTCGGATACAAAGTTAGAGCATATGACTATGATTTAAATGTAACGGAAGTAACAGAAATAGGAACTGTAAAAGTAAGTCATGATGGAAGTATAGTTAAATCTGATTGGAAGTTTGATACTAACACAAGAAGTGTAGAAGATGTTGCTGATGAAAATACAGGACATGGACACGTTGAAAATGGATCAATTAATAAGATAAAAGATAATGATAAATCTACAGTATACAATGCATCAAAAGCTACAAATAATAGCGGACAAACAGTAGGTGGAGATCCATATGTAACAGTTGAAATGGATAGAAGTAAGCCTGTAGTTGGACTTAAGTATACTCCAGGAACTACAGCTAAGAAGAAGTTCTCATTAAAGAACTTATTTAGCAAAAACAAAGATATTACTTATTCTCCAATAAGTAAATATGAAGTTCTTGTAAGTGGAGAT
>ERZ857750.507-NODE-507-length-52450-cov-8.557305_pt1 | contig 52450 bp, 44 predicted proteins | sample MGYA00519915_ERZ857750 | MGnify/ENA primary metagenome ERZ857750 (study PRJEB31778, sample SAMEA3449358) | human gut metagenome | biome: human gut; feature: human-associated habitat; material: faeces | place: United Kingdom | collected 2010/2012 ...
TCAAATTTAAGTTTAGCCATCTTAATTAGAGTTTTTCTTGCTTCGGCGAGCGGCCGTCATGGTGTGATTTTGTTTTAGTTTAATCAAAATGCAAACATTTATGTGCATACAATTAGGATTCAGATCGGGATTTACGAGGTCTTCTGAGCCGTCTATCTGCCATTCGGTATTTGGCGGTTCGTCTTGTTATCATGCGTATCATAATCATCAACCGTTTCCGGGAATAATCAATGTACACTTCCGAGTCGTCATAAACGCCTCCCCTGCGTTTTTCCTTTGGCTTGTTCATGTAACCGGAATTTTAAACTACGCCCGATAACCGTTTTGCCTCATCCTCTTACTGAAAACAACCCAAAGGTTACCCAAAGGGACACAAAGGTTACACAAAGGGGACAGCGAGGTTGCAACGAGGTGAAAACGAGCAATCGATAAAGACTTCCCCGTGCCTTTATTCTCAGATACGGGAAAGTCTTTCATCCTTTTTTTATGCCCAAATGTCATTTTAATCAAAGAGATAGTCGAATGCTTCTCTGTCGAAATACAGTTCCCCAGTATCTCCCAAGCGAATGATACAGCGCTTGTCACTATTTTCCGGGAGTAGCCCGCGTTCATAATACTGGTTATCGGCGACAAACGCATTAACTTCCTCTATCTGCCGTTTCAGGTCCTCGAATAACTGCATTATTCGTCCCCGTGTTTGGGATTCTTCGATCAGTTTCTCCCGGTTTTTATTTTCCAACCATTCGGGAGATAATACAACTTCCCCTCCCTGTATATCATATGCCGAATAATCGAGACGATCCTCCTCATCGAGCCGTAGTGCCTCACGAACCACCCGGGCCGAATCGACGATTACACCGTTCATATATTCCAAAGATTCCTTCGTCAACATCTTGCGAGTGTGTGCGCTTTTTATCTGTTTGGCATCTTCCTCGGCGATTATCATTGCCCTGTCCCGAAAGCTTACAAGGTCTCCCTCTGCCAATAACTTAATTGAGGTGCCCGCTGCGGTCAATCCGGATTTATCCAACGCAGAAACGGCGGCCTGTATCTGAGGTATAGCGGCCTTATGTGCCGAAATAATTGCTGTGTAACTCTGTTTTTTCATAATCGTTTTTTTAGTTTGTTAATCGTGTAAAAAATTAGTGTGTGTAACCCTCGTTATCGTTTTGGTCTGCATCCGGTAGGCTTTCCGCCCATTCAAGGGCACGCTTTACGGCATCGGCCCGTTCTAAGATAGACCGGACAACGTCTCCCGGCAGGCTTTCCATCCATTCGTAAGCATTCTTTGAGTTTTTGGCTTGTTCCTTGATAAGTTGGATAATGCTTTTTTCTTCCATGATTAAAAAGTTTTAAATATTGTTTTACTCGTTATCTCTGTGGTTAGTGCCAGCGATTAAGGGTTAAAAGAGCTTAAAAAGGGCTTTTGGGCGAATCCCCATTGCTTCCCAAAGAATCCCAATCCCGTATCTTGGTCATACTCGGATTATGGGAAAATACCGCCCAACCGGTGGCCCCGTCCCTTTGTTTGGCGATATTGATTATCCCGAGACCATCCGTCGAGATACAGCCGAATCTGTTCGTATTTATCTCTCTGATGCCGTAAGCGGCCGGACGATACAAAAGCCCCACGATATCCGCGTCCTGCTCTATCGCACCCGATTCCCGCAAGTCCGATAATTGCGGCTGCTTGTCTGCCCGTTCCTCGCACCTGCGGGATAGCTGAGAAAGCAACACGACCGGAACGTCCAACTCTTTGGCTATGATCTTGGCCTGCCTGCTGGCTTGGGCGATCTCTTGCTCCCGATTGCGATTGCGCTGCCCGGTCGAGGTGTCGGCCAATTGCAAATAATCGATCATAATCATGCCGCATTTGCCCCGCTTTTGCAGGATTTGGCAGCGGGTTTTTATATACCGCATCGAGACGACGGCATTATCGTCTACATGGATAGGCAGCCTTTCCAGCCGGGCAGTCGCGCTTTCGAGCTCTTGCCAGTCCTCAGCGGACAGATCGGCGTTGCGATAGGAATCGGCCTCAACGTCGCACTCGGAAAGCAACAGACGGTCCGACAGGCTGACGTGCGACATTTCCAGCGAGAAAATACAAACCGGCGTGCCGTATCTCGCCGCCACTTTGGCAAAATGAAGCATTAGGGCCGTTTTGCCCATAGACGGGCGGGCAGCTAAAACAATCAACTGCGAGCCTTTCCAGCCGCCCGTAAGCCGATCCAAATCCGATATGCCGGTAGGAATGCCACACGATAACCCGGCTTTGCGCGCCTCTTGTCGCCGTTCCGTCCGCCTCAGCGCTTCCGAAATACTGTCCCGAATCGACCGCTCCGCAGAATTGCCACAAGTTAGCGCATTGATTTTATCGATCAGGCTATTCGTTTCATCCAGCACGTCGGCTACGTCTGCCTTATCGTCGCTGGCGAGCGAATGAATCCTCAACCCGGCCGACATCAGCAAGCGAAGAATATACATCTGCGCTATAATCTGTGCCTTATATACCAGATCGGTGCCAGTGCCTGCTTTGGTATAACAATCCGTGACATACATAATGCCGGCGCGATCTTCGAATAACGGCGATTTCTCGCACCGTCTCCCGACCACGAATAAATCAACCGGGGTATTGTTATCGAACATATCGAGCAATGTCCGATAAACAACCGTATTTTTTTCATCGTAGAACGATTCGGGCGATAGTATTTTAACCACATCCGCAATTCTGTTCGGGTCCTGTAGCAACGCACCGATTACGGATCGCTCCAGTTCTACGGCTTGGGGTATTGTCGTTTCAGTCATAATCTGCAATTTAGAGGGGTATTTTAACGGACGTTACGGAGGGTTGATCGCTTTCGTTTCCATGCTGTTGCGACTTTTCTTTGTTTTCATACTTGCCTTCCAGCACTTTCACGAAATTTACCGGTCTGAAAATCCAATCGAAGTCGGCCGTCCATTCGCGAGTATTCTGTCCGGCGAGAAACGACGACCGGCCGGCGGCCCGGATCACGTCGAAAACAGCCTCCCGGCCGTGCTCGCGGAGCCGGGCATATACAGCCTCCCGCCGCTTGTCGGTAAGTGTTTTTACGGGACGCAGCGATTTGCAGGTGTCGTTGTAGAACCTTACGATCTCCTCGAACTCGTCAGGGGAGGGCGACGCTGGCGAAGGCCGGCGGCGCTTGCGCGGCTTGTCCGCGCTTTCTTTACTCCCGTTAGGGAGTTTCTTTTCTTCATTTTCATTTTCATTCTCATTGCTTGTTTGGGCCGGTTGTTTTTCGGTTGAATCTCGGTTGTTTTTGGGTTGTTTTTTCGCGTTACAATTCCCCTTCGGTGCACCTCCGTTACATCCGTTTTCAAAGTTTTTACGACCGGATTTAATACTGGGACTTATAGCCGTCCAGCATAACCGACCCAAAACATCCAACGCCGAAATATCGGGCTCTATACCATCGAGTGCATAGTCGGCGATCGCTTTGTATAAAACCAATTGATCGGTCGCATCTGTCATTTCTATCGCATCCCGAAAACTGCGATAAAACGTAAATCCCTCTCGGATTTTCGGGATATCGCGCTTACTCATCGCGCCCCTCCTTTCCTGTAATATGGGGCTCGCTTGGCTCGATAAAATATCGCTTATAGCGACTGCCGTGTGCTGAATCACACCAAAAATCCGAAATATTCACTCCTTTGTTTCGTAGATCACGAATAACGCTCCGAGGGTCTGACAGGCGAAGATCGGCGGAAATATCGGCTACTGTGCGCGGAATTCCGTCGGATAGCAAATTAAATACGCGGCGCTGGTGGAAAGCGAACAAATTTTTGCTATCTTTGTGTCGTGAAATCAAATTGGAGTTTTGCCACTCTTTGCCGTCCCTGTTGGGGGCGGCTTTTCTTTTGTCATTCATCGCCGGCCCTCCTACTTTTTGGAATATTCATCAAACAATTCGAGGGCCTTAACAGCATCGACGATGATCTTACGGCCATTTTGACGAATAGCCGGTTTTAGAAACGTGTCTTTGTAACGCTGGGCGGTGGGGTGAGATACATTGAATAACTTACGAATACCTTTGAGCCCATACACATAACCCTGCGTGTAATCACGGGCCGGGGTGGTAGGTCTTGCCGGTTTATACTTATCCAGCAGACCCACAAGCTGAGAAACGGTCAGAGCCCCGATAGGGGTTTCCCCTGTAATGTCTGTATACATTGCATTATCATTTTTTGATTCAACAATGGCGGGCAGCTACTCCGCTATATCAAATTTGATAATGCAAGATTAGGGGTTAAGATGTTGCAAATCAAGGGTACAACGGGTACAAAATAAGGGGTACAATAGGTACAAAATGAAAGATAGATATTATCCGTTCCCCTATTGCCGTTGTTAAGCTTTTATTTTTGATATTATATCCTCCAGTAATGAAACTACCTTATCTTTTGATGATTGAGTATGTAGTTTACTTTGTCGTAATTTTTCAATGCTATACCCTGTTAAGGTATTAACGATACTGGATAGCTTTGTGTCTGACATCTGATTTATCACTCCTTTTTGCCGAAGCATGGAAAATAGAAACCAAATCCCGTCACGAGTGATTGGATTGTCTGTACTCTCTTCGTCTGGAATATCAGTTATTATATTCGTGTCGCTGTTGGTGTCGTTGGGCCGATTAGTATTAATAGTTGTGTCTATTTTATCCATTAAATGTGACACATCCTCATCTTTCCGCTTTTTATCAAGCGCCTTAAAATAGGTCTTAATAATCCAAACTAACGATACACTATATACGTTGGTTATATCAATTCCATTAACCGTACATTCTATTATATCCCCTTTCTCCTTATATACCACTTCAACACTATTACTAAAACCAGCAATATCGAGAGCTTCATTGTATAACTTTTCCATTATATCATAAGTGCATAATTCAGGATGATCGCGTAAATAATTAACCTTATTTCTGTAATACAAATCTAATTGACATTGCCCCTCATCTGTGTGAAGATCACAAAATATTAATTTTACGGCACCGTCATTAGATACATCCAATTTATACGATCCACAGTCTACAGTTCCCATAATATTTCTAAATTTATCTATCCGTTTTTTATTTATCAAACAGTTTCATCGCCTCGGCTTTCGCAGAATCGGCAATGTCTATATAAGGCTGCATCGCTTTATAGTCGCTGTGTCCCGTCCATTTCATTACGACCTGCGGAGCTATGCCCATCATCAGAGCGTTGCAAATAAACGTTCGGCGGCCTGTATGGGTTCCCAATAGTTCGTATTTGGGATAAACTTCATCGATACGTTCGTTGCCTCGATAATAGGTAATTGTTATCGATTGATCGATTCCGCAGATTTTCCCCATTTCCTTTAGGTAATCGTTCATTTTCTGATTGCTGATTACTGGCAGGGCCCGGTTCCCCGGGTACTGCTGATCCGCATACTTATCGAGGATCGCACGGGAATATTTGTTTAGTTCGATCTTAATGCTGTCGGCGGTTTTAATCGTCGTAAGGGAAATATGGCCGTCGAACACATCCGACCGTTTCAGGTTCGCCACGTCGGAATACCTCAACGACGTAAAGCAGCAGAAACAAAATACATCCCGTACCCGTTCGAGGGTTTTCTGCTTATCGGTGAACGGATAATTGTATACGGTCATCAGTTCCGCCCAGTCGAGGAAAACGATCTTTTTCTCGGTAGTCTTCAGCTTCGGTTTGAAATTAATGTAGTCGAGCGTCTGACAATATCCCTTTACGGTTGCCCAGCGTAAAAACCACTTCAGGAGCTTTATTTGCTTTATTATCGTTGAGTTTTGCAAATATTTTACCTCTCGCAGGTGTATCGCATAGTTGGATAATCCGGCCTCTGTCAAATCCTCAAATCTCAATCCGGGATTGTATGCTGTCAAATGATTGCGTGTGTTCTGAAACTTTACGCGCGTCCCTTTGCTCCAGTTGTTCAATGCTCCTTCTTCCTCGGTAAATTCGTCGAAATAGTCGAAAAATGTTTTATCCGATTGTATCTCCTGTTCGCTTTTACGGCCCGTCAGCAGGTTGAATTTTGTCCTTACCTGATCCGGAGTAGGTAATATATTCTCCAGCTCGAAAGAGGCAAAAACGTTATCGATTGCTGTCTCGAAAGTCTGTATCACCCCGTTAATCAAAGATGCGGACTGCTTTTGTAGATTGGTAGTCTTTGCCCGGCAGCGCTGAGTTTGTGTGTCCCATTGGCTGAGCTTCACCCGATACCCTACATTAAAATCGACTTTGCGGGCAGACCAACGAACACGCAGCCGGAGTTTTGCATCCGGTTTGTAGCCGTCGCCTTTTTTTTCCTTGTCGGGAAAGAACAGATAACTACGTTTGATTTTTAGGTTTGTTACCATTACTTCCTATCTTCGTATGAGTGTTTCACAGGGACACGACGAACAGGTGAAAATGGTCCCTACTCCGCAAAAGTAGGGACCATTTTTGATATATCATAATTAATTTTACTGAATCTTATAAAATATATACATTTGCAAACGCTTTGAAAACAAGTGATTATGTAATTGTGTTAAATTGAGAAAAACAAATGTCATAGTCTTGGTGGGTCAACAAGTATCCCTGACAATCCGCGGGTTGTCAGGGATACGTGCTTGAGAATAGTAACGAAAGAAAATTTTCCGTTTCGGGCGAGTCCGCCGATGGTCAGTCCCCGCGCGGTATATTTTCGTCTCGAAATATTATGCATCCTGAATTTTGGTGTTCCGGCCTTGGTATGGACAATGTTCGTCCGTATATTTGTCATATATATACTGGTATCAGATTGTATATGGAGTGCAGCTGTCCGCCGGATTCGACCGGATGAGTTTCTCTTTTTGAAGTCGTGCGCCAGGCTTTCGTTGTTCCTGCGCGGTTTGCCGGAGGCGGAAAACGGAACCGGTGGGCCCGACGAATCGAACGGGATTCAACGAACCTTGAAATACGTCTGAAACGATGAAAAGAACCTTTTCTTTTTGGAGACCGGCGGTGTTTGCGCTGGTTTTTTCCGCTGTCGCCGCGTGTTCCGGTCCGCGGGATCACGCGCAGATTCTGATGCCGCGGCTGAGCGTGCCTTGGAGTGAGTCGGTGCGGATTCTGGGCGATTCCGTACCCGGAAAGACTTTTTACAGTGACTTCCTGATGATCCGGGACAAGATGACGCCCGCCCGCTGGCATGCCGTGGGCATTCATAAAAGCATGAACACGTTGTACCATGCTGTAGCCGATTCGCTGTTCGGCGAATGGAAGTTGCAACCCGATATCGTCAGCACCGATTCGGTCGTCCGCATGTGGGCTCCGTTCGCCATTTGGTCGCCTCGGGGCGACTCGGCTTATATGTACTATCATCACGGGTTGGGGCCCGACGGAGGCGATATGTGGAACAGCATGCGTGTTTTGGCTGCGGCCGGTCCCGATCTGGATCGGTGGACGAAGTACGATGTGTACGCGGAACAGGAGGCTGCACCCGGCGTTCGCAACATAGTCTTTACCGGGCCGGTGCCGCGCGACGCCTGTATTTTTTTCGACGAGTCGCTGGATAAGTATATCATGTATTACGCCGACGACGCGCCGCGAGCTATACAGGCCCGCACGTCGGACGATGCGGTACATTGGTCCGAGCCCGTACCGGTGATGGGGATACCCGATCCGCAGGAGGCTTTCGTGACGCCCGAGTCGCCTTTCGTGATTCGTCGTGACGGGCTGTACTACCTGTTCGTTTCGGGTTTTGACTATGCCCGGGTGGCGCTGTACGTTTCGGAAGATCCGTTCGATTTCGGCGATCCGATAGCGAACAAGGTGGGTGAGATCAACGGACACGCCCCTGAGATCGTCAAGGAGAACGGACACTATTACATCGCTTGTGCTCATATTGCATCGGAGCCCGGAATGGCACCGGGAGCGGCGGACTTGTGGGGTACCTATCTGCAGGAGTTGGTTTGGAGTCCGGCCACCGAAGCCGAATCGGCCAAGATTTTCCGTAAGGACAGAAAATAGGGTACGGATTCGGGAAAATACGCCGAGGGCGGTCCGACATACGGACCGCCCTCGGCGCATATCTCGGGCTTCCGCTTTGCATGGCCTACGGTCTCTTCGGCCGCGCAGGATACGCTCATTCGGTTGACTCCGGATTTCGGTCTCGCTCTGAGGCCGCGAGGAAAGAGCTTCGGCCGCGCGAATCAGTCGACGACCGGCTCCGCGTCGAACTTGCGGATGTCGATGCCGTCCGAGAGTTTTTCGATCTGAGGAAGCAGCGTCGTGAAGTGGCGGGTAGCCTCGTGGGCGGCCAGCACTTCGCCGTTCTGCCACAGTTCAACGATCAGCAGCTGCTCGGGATCGGTCGGATGCAGGTAGTGCTGATAGGAGATATTTCCGTTTTCCTGTTGCGAGGCTTCGGTCAGCTGTTCGAGCAGTCGCAACGTCTGCGGGCGGTTCTGCTCCGAGACGGTGATGGTTACCAGAATGTTGATCATATGCTGTGAGTTTAACGGGTGATCCGTTTGAGCTCTTTTTACTTTCCGCGCGGTTCCGCCTTGCTCCGCTTGGGGAGCCGTGCAGGGACAGGCGTTTTTCAGACAGGCGCGTTGTTGAACGCCTCGGCGATCTGGTCGGCGATCTGGTCGAGCGCCTGCTGCAGCTTGCCGCCGATCATCATTTTCATCATCATGTTCAGCTTGACGTGCAGCACGAGCCGCATCCGCGTGTCGCTGACGTCGGCGGAAACCAACTGCAGCCAGAACGTGAAGTCCATCGGCGAGCCGTCCTCGCCGGTCACCTTGACGAGCTTGAAAGGCTCTTTCTCGACCATGCGCAGCCGGACCGGGAAGCCCTTGGCCTTGAACGAGCAGGTGTTTTCGTCGGCCGTCCACCCTTCGACCTTGTCGGCGAGCACCGGGGTCAGGTTGTCGAAACGCGACAAAACGCCGTAAACCGTTTCGGCCGGACGCAGGATCCGGACGTGTTTGCTTTCGTACTTCTCCATAGCGATTACTGTGCCGATTTTTTCCAGTTCGCAGGGTCGCGCCGCCACTGCTGGAGAGTTTGCAGCTCGTCCTCGTGGACATAGCCCTGTTTCGCCGCCAATTCGATCATCGTCTTGTAGTCGCTGAGCGTGTCGAGCTTCACGTCGGCTCCGGCGAAATTCTCGGCGGCGGTCGGGAAACCGTAGGTGAAGATGGCCACCATGCCCAACACGTCGCATCCCGCCTCGCGCAGCGCCTCGACGGCGCTCAGGCTGCTCCCGCCCGTCGAGACGAGGTCCTCGACGACGACGACCTTGGCGCCGGGCCAGTATTCGCCCTCGACCTGGTTCGTCAGCCCGTGCGTTTTCGGCGAGCTGCGGACATAGATGAACGGCTTGCCCATCCGTTCGGCGACCAGCACGCCGTGCGCGATGGCTCCGGTGGCGACGCCGGCGATGATGTCGGCGTCGGGGTATTTCTCGGCGATGATCCGCTCGAAGCCTTCGTAGACCTGCTTGCGAACGGCCGGATACGAGAGAATCTTGCGGTTGTCGCAGTAGATCGGGGAATACCAGCCCGAGGCCCATGTGAAATGATTTGCCGGATTTAATTTAATTGCCTTAATTTGTAACAGGCTTTCCGCTATCTTACTCGATAAATCGTTCATTATGAGTGTTTATAAAGTTTATGTCGAGAACAGCTGCATCCGCTTCGTCCCGGAAGGGCATGCCGGGGACGGAGAACCGTCGCTCGCGGTCTCTCCCGGCGAAAGCGTTTCTATGACAAAGTTGTTGCAAAAACTTCAATTTACCAAAAAGTTAACCGTAATATCCGAAAAAATAGAGTCCGTTTTCGACGGGTTCCGCGCGTCGATGCCCTTGATCGAAGCGGGCGGCGGTCTGGTCTCGGATGCCGGGGGACGCGTGCTGATGATTTTCCGCAACGGGCGGTGGGATTTGCCCAAGGGCAAGCTGGAGCCGGGCGAGCGGATCGAGGAGTGTGCCGTGCGCGAGGTGTCCGAGGAGTGCGCGCTGCCGTTGCAGGAACTGCGGCGGGACGACAAGATCGCCGATACCTATCATTGCTACCGCATCGGCGACCGCTGGGTGCTCAAGCGGACGAGCTGGTACCGGATGCGCTATGCGGGAGCCGTCGCTCCCCGGCCGCAGACCGTCGAGGGGATTACGCGGGCCGAATGGGTCGCGCGCGAGCAGATTCCCGCCCGCTTGTCCGGGGCTTACTACACAATCCGGGACGTGTTCCGCGAGGCGGGACTCTCCGACTGATCCAACCGAACATATAGCCATGAAGAAAACCGTAACCGTATTGCTCGGCGCGGCGCTGTGCGTCGCGGCGGCATCGTGCGCCGAAGGCCCGCAGAAAAGAAACGATAGAATGGAAACGAAGAACTCGCTGACCGAGCAGGAGAAGGCCGCCGGCATCCTGACTGCCGAGGTGATGTGGAAAATGGGACGCGTGGGGGGCTCCGTCCTTTCGCCCGACGGGCGCACCGTGCTCTATACGGTGACCCGCTACGATATGGAGCAGAATAAGGGGACGACCGACATCTGGTCCGTACCGGCCGGAGGCGGCAAGGCCGTCCGTGTGACCGATCCCGGCAGCAACGAGTCGTCGGTCCAGTGGAGCGCCGACGGAAAGAAAATCTATTTTCTGTCCGACCGCACGGGCAGTGGTCAGGTTTGGTCGGCCGCGCCCAGCGGGAACAATCTGGCTCAGGTGACCGACATCGAGGGCGGCGTGGAAGGATTCTCGGTGGCTCCTTCGGGCGACCGGATTCTGTATATCAAGCGTGTGCCGGTCGTGAAGCGGAGCTCGTCGGAGCTCTATTCCGATCTGGGACAGTCCAAGGCGAAAATATACGACGATCTGATGGAGCGCCACTGGGACTATTGGGACGACGGAAGCTACCTGCACCTGTTCGTCGCCGACATGGCCGGCCGGGTGACCGGCGGGACCGACATCATGGAGGGCGAGCCGTGGGACGCCCCGCTGGCTCCCTATTTCGACGCGTCGGAGATCGCATGGAACCATGCGGGCACTCAGCTTGCCTATACCTGCAAGAAACTGACGGGTACGCAGTACGCGCTGAGCACCGACTCGGACATTTATCTCTACGACGTAGCCTCGGGCCGGACGAGCAATCTGACCGAGGGAATGCCGGGCTACGACAAGTATCCCGTCTTTTCGCCCGACGATTCGATGATCGCTTTTACGAGCATGGAGCGCCCGGGCAACGAATCGGATAAGGACCGGCTGTTCGTGATGAGTCTCGCCGACGGAAGCAAGCGATATCTGACCGAAGGTTTCGACTACAATGCCGGCAATGTCCGTTGGGCCGACGACTCGACGCTGCTGTTCCTGTCGCCGATCCGCGCGACGATCCAGCTTTGCAGCGTGTCGCTTTCGGGCGGTCCGGTGCGCGTGATTACTTCCGGAGCGCACGATCTGAACGCATTCTCGGCGGCGGGCGGGCGCGTCGTGGCCGAAATGACTACGCTCGGCTCGCCCACCGAACTGTTCGACGTGAATCCGTCGGACGGCGCGATGACGCGCATCACGAACACCAACGCGGAGATATACGAACGTATCCGAATGGGGAAAGTCGAGGAGCGATGGGTGGAAACGACCGACGGCAAGCGGATGCTCGTCTGGGTCGTGCTGCCGCCCGATTTCGATCCGTCTAAAAAATACCCTGCCCTGCTTTACTGCCAAGGCGGTCCGCAGAGCGTCGTGAGCCAATTCTGGAGCTACCGGTGGAACCTGCAGCTGATGGCGGCTCAGGGCTACGTCGTCGTGGCGCCGAACCGGCGCGGCCTGCCGTCGTTCGGGCAGGAGTGGCTCGATCAGATTTCGGGCGATTACAGCGGACAGAACATCCGCGACTATCTGAGCGCGATCGACGACGTGTCGGCCGAGCCGTGGGTCGACCGCGACCGGCTGGGCTGCGTCGGGGCGAGCTACGGAGGGTATTCGGTCTTCTTTCTGGCCGGAAACCATCAGAAGCGTTTCAAGGCGTTCATCGCGCACTGCGGCATGTTCAACTTCGAGAGCATGTACGGCGCGACCGAGGAGCTTTGGTTTCCGAACAACGACCTCGGCGGTCCCTACTGGAGCGACTCGCCGGTGGCCCGCCGCTCGTATGCCAACTCTCCGCACAAGTTCGTGAAGAACTGGGATACGCCGATCCTGATTTTCTCAGGCCAGCGGGATTTCCGGATTCCGTACACCGAGAGCCTGCAGGCTTTCACGGCCGCCCGCCTGATGGGCGTGCCGAGCCGGTTGGTTTCGTTCGAGGACGAGGCGCATCAGGTATTCAAGCCGCAGAATTCGCTCGTATGGAACCGCGAATTTTTCAACTGGCTCGACCGTTACGTCAAGAATGCCGAAACTCCGGCGGAACAGACCGGGCGATAGGAGCTCGGCCGGATCGGGATGACGGACCGGTCCGCGAGCGGGCGAAGGCTTTCGATACGGCTGCCTGCGGATAGGAGAAAGCCTGTTTCGGCCGTATGAGAATGGGAGTATCGACCTTGGCACGTTTTTGCGCCGGGGCCGATGCTTTTTTCGGGTAAAGGGACTCCGGATTGCCGGCGATCGTTCCCGATAAAATGCAGAGCGTGTTTCGGGCGTGTCGGGCTTCGTGACGGTTATGCTGTGAACGGGTCTTCCGTATTCGCGGAAAGCGGTTTCGAACGAAACCGTTCTCTTTTTCCGGCTATTGTCCGGATTGTCGTTGCCCGGCTGATTTCCGGCGGACGGCTGACGATTCCGGCGGGTTTCCGTGAACGGCTCTGTCGGACGACCCCCCGATTCCTTATGTCCGGCATGGCAGGCTACTCCGGTCTGCCGGGGAAATTTGGTTACGGTGGAGGCGGGCCGAAAAAGCCTTGCGGCTGAACATGCGTTCAGCCGCAAGGCTTCGTTTTCGTTTGTAACGACCGGGAAGGCGGCTCGTTGCAGGCGGCCTTGGGATCGGTCGTCCTTCCGCATCGTCCGCTTGCGGGGCGGAACGTTTCTGCGGATGCGGGTTCCCTGCTACCGTTCTCTCTGTTACGGAATCTCCTGCTTCTGTCGGGCGGAAGACGGATTGCTCACGATGTCGGCCGCCGTTCGGGGGAAACAGTAATCTGCACCGCTGTACGGAAAGCTACAGCGGCATGTTGCCGTGCTTCTTGGGCGGATTGCTCCGGATCTTGTTGTGCGCCATATCGAGGGCCTGAATCAGCTTGAAACGGGTCTGACGCGGCAGGATGATCTCGTCGACATAGCCCAGCTCGGCCGCCCGGTACGGATTCGCGAAGTGTTCGCGGTACTCCTCGACGGCTTGCGCGCGCTGCTGCTCGTCGGAGTGACGGAACAGAATGTTGACGGCCCCCTCGGCTCCCATTACGGCAATTTCGGCCGTCGGGTAGGCCAGATTGACGTCCGATCCGGTCTGCTTGCTCGACATCACGATATAGGCTCCGCCGTAGGCCTTGCGCAGGATCAGCGTGATTTTCGGGATCGTCGCCTCGACATAGGCATAGACGATTTTCGCGCCGTGGCGGATGATGCCGCCGTGCTCCTGCGTGCATCCCGGCAAGAAGCCGGGTACATCCTCGAGCGTAATGAGCGGTATGTTGAAGCAGTCGCAGAAGCGGATGAAACGCGCCGCCTTGTCCGAGGCGTCGATGTCGAGCACGCCGGCCAAAAAAGCCGGATTGTTCGCGACGATGCCGACCGGGCGGCCGCCCAGCCGAGCGAATCCGATCACGACGTTCTTAGCGAAATGGGGCATCACTTCGAAGAAATAGTGGTCGTCGACGACCGACTCGATCAGCTCTTTCACGTCGTAGGGTACGTTCGGATCGGCCGGGATCAGCGTATCGAGCCGCTCGTCCTCGCGGTGGATGTCGTCCGAGGTCGGGACGACCGGGGCGTCCTCCATGTTGTTCGACGGCAGGAAGCCGAACAGCTCGCGGATGCTCATCAGCACGTCCTCCTCGCTCGGACCGATGAAATGGGCCACGCCGCTTTTGCTGCTGTGCGTGTAGGCCCCTCCGAGCTCCTCCTTGCCGACTTCCTCGTGCGTAACGGCCTTCACGACATCGGGGCCGGTCACGAACATGTGGCTTTTGCCGTCGACCATGAAGATGAAATCGGTCAGCGCGGGCGAGTAGCAGGCTCCGCCGGCGCAGGGGCCCAGAATGGCCGAGATCTGCGGAATGACGCCCGACGCAATCGTGTTCTGGAAAAAGATGTTCGCGTAGCCCGTCAGGCTCTCCACGCCTTCCTGTATGCGGGCTCCGCCCGAGTCGTTCAGCGCGATGACCGGCGCGCCGTTCTTGAGGGCCATCGTCTGAATCTTGACGATCTTCTGCGCGTTCGTGGCGCTGAGCGAGCCGCCCAGCACCGTAAAGTCGTAGGCGTAGACGAAAACCTGGCGGCCGTCGATCTTGCCGTAGCCCGACACGACGCCGTCGCCCGGAATGCGGTGGCGCTCCATGCCGTAGTTCGTGCAGCGGTGCACGACGAACTTGTCCAGTTCGACGAACGTTCCCTTGTCGAGCAGCGTTTCGATCCGCTCGCGGGCGGTCATTTTGCCCGCCTCGTGCTGTTTCTTCACCTTGTCGGCTCCGCCGCCTTCTTCGGCGGCCCGGTTACGCCGCTCGAAATCCTCGTATATCCTTTCGTTTTCCATCTTCTCTTCGTTATTGGTTTTCCGTTTCTTCGACGATCACGTCGAGACGCACGAGCAGCTGCTCGCCGGCCACCGTGTCGCCCTCGTGGACGGCGATCTCGCGGACGATGCAATCGCCCGTCACTTTCAGCGTGCTCTGCATTTTCATCGCCTCGAAGACGACGACCGTGTCGCCGGCCTGAAGCCGGTCGCCCTCGGCCACGTCGATGCGCACCACCTTGCCCGGCATGGGGGCGCACAGGTCGTTGTCCTGCCGGGTGTCGTCGCGCCGGCGGTTGCGCAGGTACCTGGCCTGCGCGTCGACGATGCTGACCTCGTAGGAGGCGAAGCGACTGTTGACCGTGAAGTTCTTGCCGCCCTCGCGACGCTCGACTTCCATATCGTACGACCGTCCGTCGCAGAGCACCGAGCAGATGCCCCGGTCGGTCATCACCATGTCCAGATCGTACGCTTTGCCGTCGACGGAGAGCCGAATGCCGTTGCCGTTCTTTTCGATCAGCTCGACTTCGGCCGTGCGGTCTGCTATCTGTACTTCCATACTTTTTGCCTTTTTCGTTTTACATGCCCATGACGCCCTTGCGCTTGCCGAATTCGCGCCACCGGCTCGTCTGGTCGCCGGCCGTCGCGGCCGTCGCGCCGGCGCCGCTCTCGGTATCGACGATATAGTTCATATACGCCACGATCATGGCCAGATCCTCGGTTCGTTCGTCCTGTTGCGGAGCGGCGGAGCCGAGCAGGACGGCGTTCTTTTCCAGAAACGACGTGTCGTACGACCCGCGCTCGAAGTCGGGCACGCCGAGAATGGAGCTCAGGTAGCCGATGTTCGTTTTGACACCGGTGATCCGGTACTCGTCCAAAGCGCGGCGCATCCGCGCGATCGCTCGCTCACGGGTTTCGGCGTGCACGATCAGTTTGGAGATCATCGGGTCGTAGTGGATAGGGATATCGTATCCTTCGTAGACGTATCCGTCGATGCGTACGCCCGGACCTCCGGGTTCCGATAGTTGTCTTACCGGACCCGGCGACGGCATGAATCCGGCGGCCGCATCCTCGGCGCAGACCCGGCATTCGATCGCATGGCCCCGCTGCACGATGTCGGGCTGCGCGAGCGACAGCAGCTCGCCCGCTGCGATGCGTATCTGCTCGCGGACCAGATCGACGCCCGTCACCTCCTCGGTGATCGGATGCTCGACCTGCAAACGGGTATTCATCTCCAGAAAATAGTAGTTGCGGTGCTTGTCCACCAGAAACTCGATCGTGCCTGCTCCGACGTATCCGACGGCCCGGGCCGCGGCCACGGCGTCGGCGCCCATCCTCTCGCGCAGTTCCGGCGTCAGAAACGGGGACGGGCTCTCCTCGACGATTTTCTGATGTCTGCGCTGTACCGAGCACTCCCGGTCGCACAGGTGGATTACGTTTCCGTGCGTATCGCCCAGAATCTGGAACTCGATATGGTGAGGCTCTTCGACGAAGCGTTCGATGTAGATCGTTCCGTCGCCGAACGAGGCCACCGCCTCGGAGCGTGCCGCCACGAAAGCCTCGCGGACCTCGTCCTCGGACCGTGCCAGACGCATTCCCTTGCCGCCGCCGCCCTGCGACGCTTTCAGCATGACCGGAAAGCCGATGCGGCGGCAGGCCTCGACGGCTTCGTCGGCTCCGGACAGGTTCTCCTGCGTGCCCGGAACGACCGGAACGCCGGCCTCGATCATTTTCCTGCGGGCCGAGATCTTGTCTCCCATCGCGTCGATCGTTTCGGGCCGGGGGCCGATGAACACGAGTCCCGCCTCGGCGCACCGGCGTGCGAAGTCGGCGTTCTCCGACAGAAATCCGTAGCCGGGATGCACGGCGTCCGCTCCGCAGGCCATGGCCACGCGGATGATCCGGTCGATGTTCAGGTAGCTCTCTTTCGAGGCGGCTCCGCCGATGCAATAAGCCTCGTCGGCGAGCATCACATGCCTCGACAGCCGGTCGGCTTCCGAGAACAGCGCCACCGGGCTGATACCCATCTCGCGACACGAGCGAATCACGCGCACCGCGATTTCTCCCCGGTTGGCAATCACGATTTTTTTTATCATAACAACAAGTTTGGTTCGACTTGTCCGTCCGTCGCGGGTGCCGGTCCGCCTGAACGGAAAGCTGCCGCGGGAATCGAGTCGGCACGCGGCGCGACTTCCGTGCGGTTCGGCTGCCGCTCCGTACCGTCTCCGTATTCCGCCGGCCGATGCGACTTGCCCGTCCGGCCGTTCTTGTTCCGATTCTCCGTTGTCACCACGCTCTCCGATCAATCACCCTTTTCGTCTCTTCTGCAAAAGACGGACCTGACATTCGGTCTACCCTTTGTCGCTCGGACTTGACGATCTGCATATTCCGGAGCCTAACCCACGAAGCTCCGAAACGCGAAACGAACCGGCAGGTCTTCTGACTCGTTCCCGTCCGACGGCCTTCCCGGCGCGGCGCCAGTGGCGACAGATCGTGTCGGACGAAACGGAACCTCACAGCAGCGGGACTGTCCGGGACTTTCACCCGATTCCCTATTATTGCCTACTTCCTTGAGTGCGGAAAGGCAAACCGATCCGGGGCAAATGTATTAATTTTTTCCTAATCCGAGAAAGAACGGGCGGTTTTCAGCCTTCTTCGCGAATGGGGGATATTTTGCTTTGATAATTCATATGCTGTGTATGCCTCTGAGATTTCCAAGTTTCCGTTCCGGCCGGGATATAGGAGCGGACCGAGCGGCCGACCGATCGATCGCACGTTCAGTGTAAAAGCCGGCGGAGTTGCATATCGGCATATCCCGGAGCGGTGCGGGCCAGAGGAGAAGCGCTTACGGATCGGGCGATTCCGGCGGAAAGAGCGGCGGAACCGGTGCTGCCGGGCCGAATCTTGCCCACTCGGCTGTTCGGGAGTTTTCGACGGCGGCAACCCGTATATGTCTTTGTACGCCGGAAAAACGGAAAGCCGTCCACTGGGACGGCTTTCCTGATAATGAATAAGATCTTCCCCCGGGAAGTTAGAAGAACTTCACCCGGTTATCGGTGATCTCGACCGCATCTACGAGCGCCTGATTGGCCCGCTCGATGATGTATGCCTGCGCATTGGCTTCGAGGCGTACGCGCTCGCTTTCGGGCGTGACGGTCTCTATGGCGCTGCGCGAAGTGACGTCGAACAGGTAGACGCCCGCATTACCGGCGACCGGTTTCGACTGGGCGCTCTCTTCGACACCCGTCACGGCTCCGATCAGTTTGGGCTCGACCCCTACTCCTTCGATATAGAACGAGTTGAACTCGATACCGGAGGCTTCCTTCACCTCGGTCTCCAGTTTCGATGCGGTTTCGGCGAGCGAGCCTTTCCCGCTCAGTTCTTCCGACAGCATTTCTCCCTTTTTCCTCAGGCGAAGGATATCGGCGATCTGTTTCGAAACGGATTCGACCGGCGCGATGCCGTCCGCCGTCACTCCGGTGATTGCTGCGACGATGTAGTTGCCGTCGATATCCATGATCGCGGAAACGTCGCCTTTCTCTCCGTTGAAAGCCCAGCGGACGATTTCACGCGAGTTGTCGATGCCGTTGAGGTTGCGGTCGGTATTGCGGATGCGGGCCACGCGTTTCGACAGCGAGTTCGAGGCGACCGCCTTGTCGAAGTTCTCGTACGAACCGTGAGCCTCGGCGATAAACTTGCTGGCGTTCGCGTAGACTGCCTGCTGGGTCGTCTGGCTCGGCTCGATCCGGTAGGTGATCGTTGCGAGCTGGACTTTTTTGGTCGGTTTGCTCAGATAGGTCACCTCGGCGATGTGCGTTCCGAAACGCGAATCGACCGTGAAGACCTTCCCCTTTTCGTTGGCGAGAACCGCATCGCCGAATTCGGGAACCATCTGTGAGGGGGCGAAGACGCCTAGGTCGCCGCCCTTGCTTTTCGAGCCGGGATCGTTCGAGTAGACCTCCGCCAGTTCGGCGAACGAGGCGCCGCCCTGCAGTGCTTTCACGATGCTGTCGGCCAGCTCCGCCTGTCCGGCAGGAAGCAGGATGTGACGGGCTCCGACCGAGTCGGGCAGCATTTTGGTATCGACGACGCGGGCCAGCGTATAGGTGTCGCCCTCTTTTACGGGACCGTACATTTTCTGGTTGTCGGGACCGAAGGCGTACTTCGCCAGCGGGCCGGAAAGCTGATTTTCGCCGACATACTCCTTATCGGTCTGAGCCTGCGAGTTCAGCGTAGCGTACTGCATCGGCGTCGTGCTCTGGGAGAATTCCTCCGCCATTTCGTTCACTTCCTTTTCCGCAGCGGCATAGTCCTCCTCGGAAGGAAGCACGTCGAACATGACGTACTCGACGTCGCGCGAGGCGCTCTGGCGGAAAGCGTTTTTATGCGCATCGTAATATTTGCGGATATCTTCCTTCGTGACGCTGACCGTCGAATCGGCGATCCGGTCGTAGTTCTCGACTATGTACGAAATGCCGCTCGCCACGTTGGAGCCGGCTACGGCCTGATCCACTTCGAGGTCGGTCACGTACATGCCTTTCGCTACCAGCGCCATGTACTTCAGTACCAGGCGCTGCTTGGTCATCTGATCCTTGAGGTATTCCCACATCATGGCCGCGCGACCGGATGCGTCCCGCGAGAGGTTCGACACGAACTGGCGCAGCATGGTGCCGTCATAGACGCCCGTGTTGGGATTGATGAACGTGCTGCGGACAACCGGCGAGATATACGTGCCGTCGACCATGTCGATCTGCTCGGCTTCGCCGACACGGAAGCCTGCCGCCTCGAAACCGGGCTCGAGCGCATACTGGCTGACCAGAAAGTCCCATGCCTGATCCCTGATCTGATCCTGTTCCTCGGCCGAGAGGCTGTTGCGTCCCGAGGAGGTCTCAACGATCGCGGTCAGGTAGTCGACCTTGTCGGTGAACTGGGTATATCCGATCTTTTCCCCGTTGATTTCTCCGACGCGCATCTTGCGCTCTTGGAACGCGCTGGCGCCCTGATTGCCGAAATCGCCGAGCAGGAAGGCCAGCAGGGCGATTCCGATGACGATCGAAACGACGATGCCGCCGCGAGTTCTCAATGTGTTAAGTGTTGCCATATTGGTTCAATAGTTTTTGAAAATGCGGTTTCGTGCTGGATAACGAAACCCAAAGGTAATAAAATTCTTCTTTGCAAGTGCAATCCGGCGTCAGAAACTGCAATTTTGCTCCGCTCCACCGTGCGTTTCGTCAAGTTTTTAGCCTGCTTTCGGCTCCGGCGACTCCGGGCGGCGGCGACGGTTCGGCGGAGCGGTTTTTCATCCGCTCGTTCCGCCCTCAGGGCATCCATTCCGAGATGCCGGTCAGCGGATGCTCCGCTCTCCAACGCTCCAGCTCGGTACGGGTCCGGACCCCGCCCTGCACGACCGCGCGGTAGATTTCCACTCCTGAGATTTTCTCGTGGTCGGGAGTCTCGAACTTGAGCCGCAGGACGGCCTGCCGCATTTCCGGCGTCAGCGCCCTTTGCAGCCGTCGGGCGAAGCGCTCGAAATAGCCGTCGTAGGCCGAACCCGCTTCGATGTGGATCATGTCGATCTGCCAGAGCTCGCCGTCGCGGTCTTCGTACCATGCGTGCCACTCGACGCACTTCTCGTCCGTGTGCAGCAGGTTGACGCATTCGATTCGCCGGACGGAGGCGTTTTCCGCGATGCGGGCCATGGCGGCAAAGCCGCTCGGGAGCAAGGGCGGCTCGGAATAGATGTGAAAGTCGATGTCGAGGTGCTTGGCGAGCAGTCCGGTCGCAAGCGACCCGACCGAATTCACCCGGGCGCCGGCGGCTTCCCAGATTTTCACGAGATTCAGTTCGTCGACGACTTGCCACGCCCTCCGGCGGTTGCGGTCGGCGATTGCCTCATAGGAATCGTTTTTCATGGGCGGCTGAAAGTTTGCTCTTTATCGGTTCGGAAAACGGTCCGCCCGGTCTTCGCCCGTGCCGCCGCATTCCGCCCGCGGCGGTCCGTTCGTTACGGGGATACTCTCCGGACGGTTCGCATTCCTCGCGCCTGCGGCCGGAGAGGTGCCGGGGCAGGCTCAGACGATCGTTACCCGCATCAGCTCGATACGCGAGGCGTTCGTTCGCAGAATCTTGATCCGTTTGTTGTCCGAGAGAATCGTTTCGCCGGCCGAGGGAATGCCCTGATACTTGTCGATCACGTATCCGGCCAGCGTGTCGTAGTTTTCGCTTTCGGGGAAGTCGAGCCGGTACTTCTCGTTGACGTACTCGATCTCGAGGCGTCCCGAGAACAGATACTCGTTGTCGCTCATCTTCTTTTCGACCAGATCCTGAGAATCGTGCTCGTCCTCGATCTCGCCGAATATCTCCTCGAGGATGTCCTCGATGGTGACCATGCCTGCCGTGCCCCCGAACTCGTCGATCACGACGGCGATCGAGTGGCGGCTGCGGATGAACAGCGTCAGCAGCTTCTGAGCCGGCATGCTCTCGGGCACGTAGTCGATCTTGTTGAGAATCTCTCCGATCGAGCGCGGATAGCGGAACAGGCTCTTGGTGTTGATGTATCCGACGATGTTGTCGATGTTGTCGCGGTAGACCGGCAGGCGGGAAAACTGCGTGTCGATGAACTGCCTCGTGGCTTCTTCGACCGAGCAACCCTGTTCGACGGCCTCGATGTCGACGCGAGGAACCATGCAGTCGCGCACGAGCAGGTCCGAAAAGTCGAGCGCGTTCTGGAACAACCGGATATCCTTCTCGTTCTGCGTCTGCTCGCTGTCCTCGGCGGCCTCGTCGAGCAGATGCGCCAGATCCTCGCGGTCGAACGTGCTGATCGACTGGTCGCGCCGCAGCGGCAGCCCGGCCATTTTGAGGATGCCGACCGACACGAGCGTCGTCAGTTTGGCGACCGGGTAGAAAAGCAGATAGAAGAAATAGACCGGCAGCGCGAAGCTCCGGTAGTAGAAGTTCGGGTTGAGCCGGACGACGGCTTTCGGCACGAACTCCGCCGCGAAAAGGATGATGGCCGTCGATACGAGCGTCTCGATCAGGTACGATCCTCCGTCGCCGGGCGAAATGCCGGCGGCATGCAGTCCGGCCTGGATCAGCACGCTCATCTGGAGCGAGTAGACGACCAGCGCGACATTGTTGCCTACCAGGATCGTCGTGATATACTGTCCGGGATATTTTGCGAACAGCCCCGCGATGTAACCGAACAGGCGGCTTCGCTTGCGTTCGATCTCCAGCTTCAGCTTGTTCGACGATAGAAAGGCGATCTCCATGCCCGAGAAAAAAGCGGACAATATCAGCGAGACGACGACTGTTATGGCGACCGAAAGCATGGTTATCTGAAACGTGAGTGTCTGCGGCGGAGGGCGCGGGGCGAAAACGTCCGTTCCGCTCGGCACCCTCCTGCGGCAAAGATACAACAATTTATTTGCCTGAGTGTTTCCCGGGCGCGAATAAGGCGGCCCTTTCCCGTTCGTCGCGCGGGGGAATCCGGCGGCGGAGCCTTTAAGGACGGCGGCTTCCGGCTGCGTCGGCTTCCGGGCGGCCCGGACGGTCGAACCGTTCGAGTTTGACCGGCTTGCCGAGCATACGGGGTTCGTCCCGTCGTTTGCGCTGGTTGCGGATCGTGGCCGGATTGGCCACGCCTTCTCCCTCGCGGATCACCGGCACGTCCGCCGGCACGTCCGGTTTCGGAGCGGCTTCGGGAGCTTTCTCCGTCGTGTCGGAGCGGTTCGGCGCCGTCTCGACCGTTACCTTCCCTTTCGGGTTGCGTACGACGAACTCCTCGAAACGCTCGTCCGACTCGAATCCGTCCCCATAGACGACGTCCGTGTTCTGGGTGATTTTCGAATCGACGTTCGAGTAGACGAGTTTGGATTTCTGGTTCCAGAACAGCTGTTCGGTCTCGAGCTGGTTGCCCCCGGCATTGTGGCCCCGGACGTTGCCCTTGGCCTCCCACAGCTGCTGCTTTTCGAGCAATATGGCATAGTTGGCCGTCAGCGACGATTCGACCTGATGGGTCGAGTCGTTGTAGGTTTCGATGTGGATTCCCTTGCGAAACTCGGTATAAGGCTCCAGCGCATATTCGTAACGCTCCAGCAGCGGAGTCGTGAACCGATAAGTGAGATTCCCGTTCCTCGACAGGATGACCGTCAGGTCCTCGCTCTGCTGAGTCATCATGTTCCGTACGCCGTCGTCGTTCGCGACGGAAGTTTTGCTGTCGCAAGAGACGAGCAGCGCGGCGCATCCGCCCAGCAGAAGCGCCGCTGCACGGCGAAGCGTATGTCGCGTCGGTTCTTGCACGGGAGGACGATTGTCTACTGATATTTGAAGCGCTTGAACCAGTCGTCTTCGCCGAACAGGCTCAGTCCGATGGATACTTTGATATAATTCTCGCGGACCATGCGGAACTGTCGGGTGCCGATCATGCCGGTAGCCGTCGTCCCCCGGCATCCCCATGTCAGACCGAGATTGACCGAGCTGAAGCCCTGCATCTTGATCGGGATGCCGACGCCCACGGACAATCCCACGTCGTTGATCTTATGGCCGTTGATCCGCATGTAGTAGTCGTTGTAATAGACTCCGAAGCGGTAGGTCCACCGGTTGAGGAATCGACGGATATCGATCGCGTTCGGGGTATACTCGACTCCTACGCGATAATACTGGTTGTTCTTGAAGACGACGTCGTCCTGCGAGTCGGGCGGATTGATGCCGTTCCACTGCTCCATCGAGTAGTCGAAGCCGACGCCCAGCTTATGCGTCTGATAGAACAGTCCCGCGCGCAACATGCCCGGCAGGTTGAACGACTGCTTTCCGTTGGAATAGCTGACCGTATCGGACTCGATGCCCGAAGTGTATACGATACGCTCGTTTTCGGGCTTCAGGTTCAGTTTGGGACGGTATGTCGCGCCGAAGGTGAGAATCCGCTTGTCGTTGCGGAGGATGTCGTACTGGAGGCCGAAGTTCATACCTATGCGCGAGATCGTCTCGCTCGACCGGCCTACCGCATTGCTGTACTGCGTGGAGGTCATCAGCGAGGTGACCGTCGTCGAGAAACTGCGGGTCGTCCGGCCGTGATAGTAGATCAGGTCGGCCCCGAGGGCGAGATGCTTGGTCACCTGAACGCCCAGTCCCAGCTTCGCCTGCGTGACCGTTCCCTCCCCCAGATAGTTATAGACGACATACTTGTCGTTGGCCAGCAGCAGCGGATCGGTATCTTCCATCTGCACCCGGTATCCCACGCTGCTCAGCGGCGTGACGCTGACGCCGAGCCCGACGCCCCGGCCCAGCGGCATGGCCAGCGCGATGTCCCGGACGTTGAAAGAGTTGTGGCTGGTTTTCGCTTCGGCGGTTTTCGAGTAGGTGTTGTTGCCTTCGATCCCGACGTTGAACAGAAAGGTCTTCCGTCCGAGCAGACTGTACGACGCTGGGTTGATATAATTGATCTTCATCGAGTTGCGGTACCCTACGCCGACGCCTCCCATCGACCGCATGTAGGCGGGTCCCTGTGTCGAGAAATCGCCCAGTCCGTAGAAAGTATAGGGCGAGAAGGCATTCAGGCTGCTGCTTTGCGCCTGCGCGGCGACCGGCAGCGCCAGCCATACCGCGAGAGCCGCTCGGATGATGATCTGCTTGCTATTTTGCATTATATTCAAGAATTCGGTTCAGGCCGTAAGCCACCAGGTCGTAAGTTGCAAATATCGTATTTTTTAGTCTTTTGGCAAAAAAATCGCTCTCTCCGCCGGTAAAAACGATTCTCAGGTCTTCGTAGCGCTGCTCCAGATCGCGGATATAGCCTTCGATCTCGTATACGATGCCGTTCACGACGCCGGATTCGATGGCCGACCGCGTCGAGTCTCCCAGCAGCGTCGGCTTCTCCTGCTGCGGGAGCGAGCAGAGCGGCAGGGTGTCGGTGAAGCGGTTCAGCGCCCGGAAGCGGGTATCGGCGCCGGGAGAGATGTTGCCTCCGAGATATTCGCCGCGTTCGGTTACGAAGTCGATCGTGATGGCCGTTCCGAAGTCGACGATCAGGATATTCCGTCCGGGATAGAGGGTCCATGCGCCCACGGCGGCCGCGAGCCGGTCCGGTCCGAGCGTCTCGGGAGTCGCGTAACGGTTCTCGATCGGGACCGGTACGCTCCGGTCGAAGCGCAGGAAGCGGCGCAACCGTCTTCTCAGCAGGCTCTCCACCTCGCTGTCGGCCGTCCGGCAGGAGATGGCGATCGCGGCGTCGATGGCGGGATTCGCGTCGAGCACGCCGGCGACGAAAGCCGCGTCGGGCCGGTCGGTCTTCAGAAAGTCGACTACCTGCCCGTTTTCGATGACGGCCAGCTTGGCGAGCGAGTTGCCTATGTCGATAGCAAGATTCATCCTTGCAAAATTAGCGATTCCGTTCGTGCCGCGCAAGCCCGGCCTTGCCGCGCGAGGGATACCGGAGGCTACTGCGCGGCCTTTTCGGCCAGCTCGTGCAGCGCGGCCGTCGCCTCGGAGATATTTTTTATATTTCTAACTACCACGGAGAGCTTATTATTGTTCTGACGGAAAATAAATTTGCTCTCTGCGCGCGTAGCCGCTTTCAGTATGCCGCCGAACAAGTCGCTCTTGTAGTAGGCCGAATGCTGGTTCTCAATGAATTTCAGGATCATGATCCCGTTTTTGACGATCGCTTTCTCGAAGCCCAGACGGATGCAGGCCCAGCGCATCCGCACGACGTCGAACAGCTCGCGGGTCGGCTCGGGGACTTCGCCGAAACGGTCGCGTAGGTTCGCCTCGAAGACGGACAGCCGCTCCTCGTCGGCGATGTTGTCGAGCTCGCGGTAGAGCCTGATCTTCTCCGTGCTGCTGCCGACGTACTCGTCCGGAATGAACGCCTCGCGGTCGGTCTCGATCTGGCAGTCGGTGATGAAAGCGGCGGGCCTTGCCTGCGGGGAAAGCGCTTCCTGCGGCTTGTCTTCCTGCGGCGCGGCGGTTGCCTGCTCCTCCTCGCGCAGCTCGGCGATCGCCTCGGCGAGGATTTTCTGGTAGGTCTCGAATCCGATGTCGGCGATGAAGCCGCTCTGTTCGCCGCCGAGCAGGTTGCCCGCTCCCCGGATGTCCAGGTCCTGCATCGCAATGTTGAACCCCGCGCCCAGGTCCGAGAACTCCTCGATGGCGCGCAGCCGCCGGCGGGCGTCGGACGAGAGCGTCTCCTCGGGAGGGGTGAGCAGGTAGCAGAAAGCCTTGCGGTTCGACCGTCCGACGCGGCCGCGCAGCTGGTGCAGGTCGCTCAGCCCGAAGTTCTGCGCGTTGTCGATGATGATCGTGTTGGCGTTCGGCACGTCGACGCCCGACTCGATGATAGACGTGGCGATCAGCACGTCGAATTCGCCGTAGATGAAGTCCATCATCAGCTTCTCCATCTGCTGCGCGTTCATTCGTCCGTGCCCTACGGCCGTCCGCGCCTGCGGACAGAGCCTGCGAACGAGCGCCTCGATGTCGGCGACCGTTCCGACCCGGTTATGAACGAAATATACCTGTCCGCCGCGCGCGAGCTCGAACTCGATCGCCTCGCGGATGATCTCCTCGTCGAACGGATGCGTCTCGGTCGCTATGGGCTGGCGGTTGGGCGGAGGAGTCGTGATGACGGACAGGTCGCGCGAGCCCATCAGCGAAAACTGCAGCGTGCGGGGGATCGGCGTGGCGGTCAGCGTCAGCGTGTCGATTTCGGCCCTCAGCTGGCGCAGCTTCTCCTTGGCCGCCACGCCGAACTTCTGCTCCTCGTCGATCACGAGCAGACCGAGGTCCTTGAACTCGATGCCCTTGCCCAGTATCTTGTGCGTGCCGATCAGGATGTCGATCTTGCCGCTTTTGACCTCTTCGAGAATCTGGCGCGTCTCCTTCGCGCTTTTGAGGCGGCTCAGGTGCTCGATGCGGACGGGGAACTCCTTCAGCCGCTCGTTGAACGTGCGGTAGTGTTGCAGTGCGAGGATGGTCGTGGGGACCAGCACGGCGACCTGCTTCGAGTCGGTGACGGCCTTGAAGGCCGCGCGGATCGCGATTTCGGTCTTGCCGAACCCGACGTCGCCGCAGACCAGCCGGTCCATCGGCACGGGGCTTTCCATGTCCTGCTTGACGAGCTGCGTGGCCGTTTGCTGGTCGGGCGTGTCCTCGTAAATGAACGAGGCTTCCAGCTCGTGCTGCATGTAGCTGTCGGGCGAAAAGGCGAAGCCCCGGCTGGCCTGACGCTTCGCGTACAGCGCGATCAGCTCGCGGGCGATGTCTTTGACGGCCTTTTTCGTGTTGAGCTTCATGCGCTGCCATGCCCCCGAGCCGAGCTTGTATATTTTCGGCGGTTCGCTGTCCTTGTCCTTGTATTTCGAGATGCGGTGCAGCGCGTGGACGTTTACCAGCAGCACGTCGTTGTCGCGGTAGACGAGCTTGATCGCCTCGTGCACCTTGCCGTTCTCGATCGTCCGCGTCAGTCCCCCGAAGCGGCCGACGCCGTGGTCGATGTGCACGACGTAATCGCCTACTTTCAGCGAGTTGAGCTCCTGAATCGTCAGGCTTTCGCTCCGGTCCAGCTCGCCCCGGATACGGTAGCGCTGGTAGCGGTCGAATATCTGGTGGTCGGTGTAGAAGCAGTTTTTCGACGTATGGTCGACGAACCCCGCGTGCAGTGCCAGAGGAACGGAGTCGAAGACGACGTTCTTCTCTCCGATCGAGTTGAAGATGTTCGACAGCCGCTCGATCTGAGCCTTGTTGTCGGAGAGCAGACAGGTCGAATAGCCTCTCAGACGGTTCGCGTTGATGTCGTCGGCCAGCAGATCGAATTTCTTGTTGAATTCGGGCTGGGGCGTCGTGTCGAACGCGACGCGGACTTCGGCGGGCCGCTCGCGGACGTTGTCGCGCAACAACACGAAAGCCGCCTTCTTCGCGTCGGAGAGAAATCCTTTGCGGCTGGTGACCAGCGTGTCGATCGACGACGGCTCGTCCAGATCGCCGAGAATCTTCGTCCGGATGTCGTCGAAGCGCTTGAGCGTGTAGTCTCCGTCGGCGATCCAGTAGGTGACTTCTCCCGCGAACCGGGCCAGCGAGACGCGATGCTCGACCGAGGTTACCGTCTTGAGGTTCGGAACGATCTCCACCTCGTCGAGCGTGCCGGTCGAGAGCTGCGTGCCGACGTCGAACGGCCGGATCGAGTCGATCTCGTCGCCGAAAAAGTCGATCCGATAGGGTTTGTTGTCCGAATAGGAGAAAATGTCGACGATGCCGCCGCGAACCGAGTATTGTCCCGGTTCGTAGACGAACTCGACCCGTTCGAAACGGCATTCCCGCAACGCTTCCTCGACGAAAGCGGTCGACAGATTGTCCCCTCGGCGCAGCTTCAGTACGCTGTCGCTCAGCCGCTCCCGGTCGGCGACTTTTTCGGTCAGCGCCTCGGGATATGTGCACAGAATCAGCGGCTTGTCTGCCGCGCTTCGCAGTGCGTTGAGCGCCGTCGTGCGTTGTACGAGGCCCGACGGGTCCTCCTGTCCGTACTGGATCGAGCGCTTGTAGCCCGTTGGAAAGAAAAACAACCCCTCTCCGCCCGTGAGCGGATAGAGGTCGTTGTAAAGATAGCCCGCCGCATCCCGGTCTTCGGCGACCAGGACGTGGACGCCTCCGAGACGGGCGATCGCTCCGTGCGCGACGAGCGACAGCGACGATCCGACCAGCGACGCGAGTTGTACCGTACTCCCCGGACGGATGCTCTCGGTCAGTTGCCGGAAAGCCTGCTGATCGGTGAAAATCTGTTCCAGCTCGGCGATCGTCATATGCGCGTCAAATTAATTCTTCGTCCTCGCGGTTGAAGAAGCGGGTCTCGATGATGCCCGTCGTATTGTCCGAAGCGACGCGGATGCGGCAACGGTACTTGAACATCCACCGCGTGCGGAGCGACGGGAAGCCCTTTTTGACGAAGGCCGCCACGACGGGGCTGACCCTCAGCTTCAGGTAACTCAGCTTTTTCTCCTTCACGAAATAGGCGATCTGCTTCTCGATCTGGTCGTCGATCAGCACGGCGGGCGCGACGAGGCCCGTGCCGTGGCAGGCCGGGCAGGTCTCCCGCACGTCGATGTGCGTCTCGGGCCGTACCCGCTGGCGCGTGATCTGCATCAGCCCGAACTTCGACAGCGGCAGGATCGTGTGTTTCGCGCGGTCGCCGGCCATCAGCTCGCGCATCTTCTCGACCAGCGCGTTGCGGTTCTCGCTCTTGTGCAGATCGATGAAGTCGATCACGATGATGCCGCCCATATCGCGCAGCCGGAGCTGACGCGCGATTTCGGCCGCGGCGGCCAGGTTCACGTCCATCGCCGTGCGCTCCTGATCGTTGTCGACTTTCGCCCGGTTGCCGCTGTTGACGTCCACGACGTGCAGCGCCTCGGTGTGCTCGATGATCAGGTAGGCGCCCTTTTTGAGCGAGACGTACTTGCTGAACAGCGACATGATCTGCTTCGACACGTCGAAGTTGTCGAAGATCGGCGTGCTGCCTTTGTACAGCTTGACGATCTTTTCCTTGTCCGGGGCGATCATCCGGATGTATTCGCGGATCTCCTCGTACACGGTGTGGTCGTCGACGTATATGCTGCTGAACGACCCGTTGAGCAGGTCGCGGATGATCGTCGTCGTGCGGTTTTCCTCGTTCAGGATCAGCGACGGGGGCGTCTGGTTGCGCAGGCCGTCGAGCACTTTTTCCCAGCGACGCACGAGCGACGTGATGTCGTGCTCGATGTCTGCGTCCTGCTGGCCCATCGCGGCCGTGCGGATGATGACGCCGTAATTCTTGGGCAGCACGGCCGAGGCGATCCGCTTGAGTCGGTTGCGCTCCTCGTTGGAGCGGATTTTCTGCGAGATGGATATCTTGTTCGAGAAGGGAATCAGCACGACGTTGCGTCCAGCCAGCGAGATGTCGGACGTCAGGCGCGGACCTTTGGTCGATATGGCCTCTTTGGCGATCTGCGCGAGAATGGGCTGGCCGCTGGCTATGAAACCCGAAATCTTGCCGGTCTTGCCCATCGCCTTGTCGAGGCGTATGTTTTGAAACAGAGGAGCTCTCTTCCCGGAGGTCAGCGTGCCGACGAGCTTGTGCAGCGAGGTGAATTGCGGGCCCAGATCGAGATAATGGATGAAAGCGTCCTTCTCATACCCGATGTTGACGAACGCGGCGTTCAGGCCGGGCATGATCTTCTTGACTTTCCCCAGGTAGATGTCGCCGACGGAGTATCCTGTCTTGCACTTTTCCTTGTTCAGCTCGACCAGTTGCTTGTCCTCGAACAGGGCGATGGCGATCTCGCTGGGGGTTACGTTGATAATTAGTTCTTTATTCATCAGAGTCTGTGAGGTTTCTTCGCACGCGGAGTCCCTTGAGGGCGGTCGGGCCGCCTTGTTCGGCGACGCGTGCGGGGGAGTGGGTTACGGACATTCAATATGCAATAAACCTAAAGTACCCAAGGGTCTTTAGGTTTATAACATTCCGACACATAAAAGTGCTACCTACTTTTTCTTTTTATGTCTGTCTTTTCTCAGACGTTTCTTGCGCTTGTGGGTAGACATTTTATGCCTTTTTCTTTTTTTACCGCTTGGCATAATCGTAAGGTTTAATAAAGATGGTTAATTATTTGGCATTGGCTTTTACTTTGCCTGCGAAACTCTTGGCCGGCTTGAATGCCGGGATGTTGTGGGCAGGGATCGTAATAGTCGTGTTTTTCGAAATGTTGCGGGCCACCTTCTCCGCTCTTCTCTTGACGATGAAGCTGCCGAAGCCCCTCAGGTAGACGTTCTTGTTCGAGGTCAGCGAGTCCTTGATGCTTTCCATGAACGCTTCCACGATCTGCTGCACCTGCGCTTTTTCGACACCGGTGCCTTTTGAAATTTCGTTAACAATATCCGCCTTTGTCATAATCCAAAAATATTTAGTTTAAACTTATTTTTCCCCTTAGTCCATTGGAGTGCAAATATATATCTTTATTTCCTTATAAAGAAATTACGGGAGTAAATATTTTTTCCTGCTGCGGGAAAATGCTAACTCTTTCACTCCTATTCCGTTTCTATTTCCCGCACACGCAAAAATCAGCCCAAAGTAGTGAAAAACAGTAAATTTTTAGTTATTGTACTTTTTTTCAATCGTTTACAATCTGGAGCGGTGATGTTCTGCCGCATGCGACGCGCTTTCGCCGTCCGAGGCGGCGGCTCGGTCCTGGTTTGCCAGTGATATAACGCTGAAAGTTACCGGTTAGTCTGCGGCTCCGGACAATAAAAGTCCGGTTTTTGCATTATTTGTAAAGGGCATGCGTCGCGCCGCGCGACGCATGTGCCGAATTTAGCTATCTTTGTATGAAATAAAATCGGTGAAGCGATGAGTGCAGCCAAAATCCTGTGGGTCGACGACGAGATCGACCTGCTTAAGCCCCATATTCTGTTCCTTCAGGGCAAGGGCTACGACGTAGTCACGAGCAACAACGGCTACGACGCGATCGATCTGGCTTCGTCCCAGCCGTTCGACCTGATCATCCTCGACGAAATGATGCCCGGCTTGACGGGTCTCGAGACGCTCCCGCGAATCAAGGAGCTGCGGCCGATGACGCCGGTGATCATGGTTACCAAGAGCGAGGAGGAGAACATCATGGACAAGGCCGTCGGGTCGAAGATCGCCGACTACCTGATCAAACCCGTCAATCCGAATCAGGTGCTGCTGTCGATCAAGAAAAACGTCCACAGCCAGCAGCTCGTCACCGAGCAGACGACGGCCGACTACCGCAGCGAGTTCGGTCTCATCGCCTCGTCGTTCGCCTCCGCGCGGACGTTCGCCGACTGGGTGCAGATATACAAGAAGCTCGTGGGCTGGGAGGTCGAGCTGACCGAGTCGACCGATCCGGGCGTGCGCGAGATCCTGTCGTACCAGAAGAACGAGGCGAACAACGAGTTCGCCAAGTTCGTCCGCGCCAACTACCTGAGCTGGTTCTCGGACCGCGATGCCGACGCTCCGGTGCTGTCTCACCAGCTGGTCCGCTCGAAAGTCTTTCCTATTGTGGACGCCTCGGCCAAGACGACCCTCTTTCTGATCGACAATTTCCGGCTGGACCAGTGGCGGATGATCCGTCCGGTGCTGCACGGACTGTTCGACGTCGAGCAGGAGGATTTCTATTGCAGCATTCTGCCGACGGCCACCCAGTATGCGCGCAACGCGATTTTCGCCGGGCTGACGCCGCTGGCGATCGACAAGATCATGCCCGATCTGTGGCTCAACGACAACGAGCACGGGGGCAAGAATCAGCACGAGGAAGATTTCCTGCGCCGGCAAATGCAGTCTCAGGGCAAGAGCTACAAGCTGTTTTTCGACAAGATCGTCAAGACCGACTCGGGCAAGCGGCTGATCGAGAATTTCGACCGGGTCTCCGCCGCCGACTTCTCGGTAATCGTCTATAACTTCCTCGATATCCTGTCGCATGCGCGGACCGAAACGCAGATCATCCGCGATCTGGCCGAGGACGAGGCGGCGTTCCGCTCGCTCACGCGTTCGTGGTTCGAGCACTCGGACCTGCTGGAGCTGATGCGGCTGGTCGCCGATCGCGGGCACACGGTCATCGTCACGTCGGACCACGGCACGATTCAGGTGGACCGTCCGGTCCGCGTGCAGGGCGACCGCGAGACGTCGTCCAACCTGCGCTATAAGACCGGCCGCAACCTGGGCTTCAACCCCAAGGAGGTGTTCGCGATCACGAAACCCGAGCAGGCTCACCTGCCCAAGTCGAACATCACGTCCACCTATATTTTCGCCTACAACCGCGACTTTTTCGTCTATCCGAACGATACGAACCGTTTCGTGCGCTATTATAACGATACGTTCCAGCACGGCGGCATCTCGATGGAGGAGATGATCATTCCCTTCATCGTCATGAAGCCGAGGTAGCGCCGGTCCCTTTGCCCGGAGTCGCGGCGTGCCGGACGGCTTCCCCGGGTTCGGACAGCCTCGTCCGGTCCGTTTCCGGCCGTGCGCCGGCGGATTTTGCGGTTCGCTGCGGGAGCAGGGCGGCCGCGGGCGGGACCGTGCGCCCGCTTTTACGTTTGCCGTCCCGCGCAGGACTTCGGGAAAGAGCAGGAGCGGAAATTCCGCGTTCTGTCGGGCGGATGGCCGGCGGACCTGCGGAGCGCGCTTTCTGCCGGACATGCGGCGGACGGAAAACCCGCGCGGTTTTGAAATTCGCTCCGAACCGTTATCTTTGCCTCCAAAGAGAGTGGGAAAAATCCATGAAAACATTCAGGATACGTTCGACGAGCGATTTGCCCGAGGTGGCCGAAGCGATTCTCGACGCGCGGGCCGGCCGCACGGTGATCGCGTTTCGCGGCGGGATGGGCGCGGGCAAGACGACGCTGATCCGGGCGGTCTGCGACCGCCTCGGCGTGACCGACACGGTGACCAGCCCTACGTTCGCTATCGTCAACGAGTATCGCGGCGACGGCACGCCTCCGGTCTATCATTTCGACTTTTACCGGATCGACCGGATCGAGGAGGCGTTCGACTTCGGCTACGAGGAGTATTTTTTCAGCGGAAACCTTTGCTTGGTCGAGTGGCCCGAGAAGATCGAGAGCCTGCTCCCGGACGATGCGATGAACGTGCGCATCGACGTGCCCGACGAGGATGAGCGCGTGATCTCGATCGACTGACTTTATTCTGTTTTGCCGTATCGCCGTATGGCTTCGGGAGAGTTCTTCCCGTCGCTTCTGCCGGTTTTCGCGTCATAGCGCGCTTTGCCGGAAGTAGGGGGGCGTCGCATTGTGCGATCGCTACCGGCGGAGTCGTACCGTCGTCTGGCGTGCGGATTGTCGTGAGCCGCGTCCGGCCGGCTGCCATGCGTTTTTTGCGCGAAGCCGCACTGAACTTCCGGTCGGATCGTCTTTTGAGGCGCTCGGTCCGCATCGGATGCGTTTTCTTCGTGCGCGTTTCATCGTTTCGCATGGACTGGAGGTCCGCCGCCGTTTTCGGCTGAGCGACGCCGACTCTCTTCCCTGCCTTATTTTCCGATCCGGGCGATCGTTTTCGGATCGGTCAGCTCGCGCAAGGCGTCGCGGCCGATCCAGCGGGCCGTACGGTCTTGCGACGAGGCCAGCGTCCGGCTCAGCCCGACGGCCTCGCCGTGCAGCCGTAGGCTTTGTTTGCCGATCTGTCTCAGAGCCCAGTTGACGGCTTTCTTGACGAAATTGCGCGGATCGTCCGCAGCTTTTCCGATCAGTCCGAGCAGCGGCAGAAACCTCTCGTCGGGCGACCGCTTGTCTCCGATCGCCAGCGCCGCCGTTAGCGCGAAGGCCGTGCGCCGGACGTATTCCTCCTCGCGCGGAGCGTATCGCTCGACCAGCTCGTAGGCGAACGCGGTGCGGCGCAACAGGTTCTGACAGCACAGGTCGCAGACGTCCCATGCGTCGAACTGTTGCGTCCAGCGGTCGGCGAGTTCGACGGTCGTCTGCCGGGGATCGGCAATCATCGGGGCCAGCAGGCGGGCCTCGTGCCAGCCCGTGTCCCAGAGCGCGACGGCCAGCGGATGGTCCGTGCCCGTCTCCCGGGCGATCTTTCTCAGCGCGGGAACCGCAATGCCCAGTGCCCGCTCCGTCGGAATGCCGAAACGGCTCATGCTGCTGCGGCGCTCGGGCAAGGCTGCCGCTCGGAGGACGGCTATCAGGTCGTCTGCTCGGTTCATCGTAGTCGTTTCTGTCCGGCACGCGCCGCTCTGCCGCTTTCATGTCTTCCGGCCGGGGACGCGATTCCCGGAAAAGCGCGGCCCGTTCGGCCGGCTGCGGCGGCTTCGGGAAAAGCCCGAACGTGCCGGAAATGCGAAGGCATGCTTCCGGCTCGTCCGTTTGCACTATCTTTGTCCGCAAATGTAGCGAAAAAACGATGAGGTACGACTGCCTGTTTTTCGATCTCGACCGCACGCTGTGGGATGTCGATCGCAATCAGAAGAAAGCCTTGAGGGTGCTGTACGGCCGTTACGGCTTGGATCGTTCCGGCATCGGGTTCGAGCGCTGCTTCGCGGTGTTCGAGCGGATCAACGCCGGGTTGTGGGACGATTACCGCGACGGGAAGATCTCGCGCGAGACGCTGCGCGACACGCGTTTCGAGCGGATGCTCGACGAAATCGGCCTGAGCAACCGGGCGCTGGCCCGGACTCTGGCCGACGATTACCTGAAGCTCGCCCCGACGTTCCGCGGCCTGATTCCGCATGCGAGGGAAGTCGTCCGCGAGCTGAGCGGGCGGTATCCGATGTATATCGTGACCAACGGTTTCGCCGGAGTGCAGCAGATCAAGCTGCGTCACAGCGGGTTGGACGGCTATTTCCGGGGCGTCGTTTGCTCCGAAGACGCCGGGGCGAACAAACCCGATCCGCGCATTTTCGAATACGCCCTCGATTTGGCAGGGGTAAAGGCCGGTGCGGCCGTGATGATCGGCGACGACCCGTACAGCGATATTCCCGGCGCGGAGCGGGCCGGGATCGATTCGATCTGGTTCGATCCCTCGGGTATGCCGTGCGAATGCCGTCCGACGTACAGGATCGGATCGCTCAGGGAGCTGCTGGCGTTGTTGTAGGCTCGGGCTTTCCGTCGGGAAGGCCGGCTTGCGCCTCTTGCGGGAGGACAGGCGTTTTCCTGCCGGTCCCTGTTGCGAGCCGAAAAACCTTCCCCTGATATCCATAACGGCCGGTTTTTTCGTTCCGGCGCTGCGGAGCGGACGAACGCCGGCCCCGGAAGTTCGGCGGTCTCGGCGGTTCCGGACAGATCGTGTTGCAGGCCGCGTGCCGGTTTTTCTTTTCCCGTTTCCGGGCTGATCGTCCGGCGGCGGTACGCTCCGCAGGTCGGGAATCGTGCCGATACGGCTGCCGGACGGGTACGCCCGTCGGCTGCTCGCCGGGTCGGATTCGTAGAAAATGCGGTCCCGTCATAAGCGCAAAGCCGAATACGTTCGGCCCATGCCGCCGAAACGTCGCGCTTGCTCCGAGCGCTGCCGTTTCCGAGGCGGGCGCTCCTCCGGGACTATGCCTATTTTTCTGCCGGATCGGGCCGGGATTTTTTCATCTCGATCAGGATGACGCTCGATTCGGATACGGTGCGGACTTTCAGCGGGCCCGAGACCGTCCCGGCGGAAAAAACCTTTTCCAGATCGTGCGTCGGGTCGAGCATCCGGACCTCGATGGAGCCGAACCGCTCGATTCCGTCGATGTCGAAAGCGATTTCCAGAGGTCCCGATTTCCAGCAGGCCGTCAGTATGGCCAGATCGCCCGCGGCGTTTCGTCCCGCCAGCGTGCGGGAGCCTTCGGGCAGGTTCCCCGCCACCGCTACCCGTTCGCCGTAGCGAGTCAGCTCGCCGAAGGCTTGCATGCCGTAATAGGTCTTGTTCGGCGTCCGGTCGTCGTACAGGCCCCAGCGCGTCGTCGTGACCGTGTAGTAGAACGCCCGGTCGATCGGCGTGTCCTGCCATCCGATCAGCACCGTGTTCAGGAAGGCGGCCGACTCGAGTCCGCGCATGAACCGGATCGCCTCGTTCTGCTCGACGGGCCCCATGCCCCACAGCGCGCCCCCGTAGGGATTGTAGTGCCATTCGTTCAGGTGGATTTCCGTATCGGGGAAGCCGCTCTCGTCGAGCCATCGCCGGGCGTCGAGCGCCATTTGCAGCAGCTCGGTGTCGGACGGAGAGTAGTAGTGGAACGAATAGAAGTCGAGCGGAGCCCCGTGCTTCGCGCAGTTCTCGGCGAAGGCTTTCACCTTCTCCTCTCCGAAAGCGCAATGACCCGGCCCGCCGAACTTCAGGTGCGGGAACCGCTTTTTCAGCTCCCGGGCCGCCGTAGCGTAAAAGTCGTTGAACGCTTCGAGCGTCCCGGTCCACATTTTCGGGCCCAGATCGGGCTCGTTCCAGATTTCCCAGTACTCGATGTCGTAGCGGTATCCGTTCCATTTCCCTTCCGTATAGTGGCGGATGACGTTCGACACGACGTCGATCCATTTGCCCGCGTCGGAGGGCGGGTCGGTGAAATATTTGTTGCGGCTGTGCTCGATCGACGTACCGAGGCGGTAGTATACCTGCGTGCCGCTTTCGACGCAATTGCGGATGTAGTCGTCGGTCTGATCGAAATAATAGTTGCGGGGATCGTTCGCGTCGGCATGGAAGTTGGCGAATATCAGAGGAATGTCGACTACCCGCATGCCCGCGTTTTCCAGTGGCACGTCGTGCAGCCGGGTGATCGGGATGTTCAGCCGCGAGAACGATTCGCGGATGTCGCAGCCGGGCATCTCCTCGTCCATCAGCGGAGGGGCCAGATTGCCGCCGTTCAGTTCCTTGATCGGCCCGGCCGCGCTGTCGGCGAATATCCGGACGCTCGCCTTTGCAACGCCGGTCCCGCCGTCCCGGTCCGGTCCTGCCGTTGCGGAACCGGCCGTCGCGGCGAGCAGGACGCATACCAGCAGGCGCATGCCGTATTTCGATGCAGTCGTCTTCATTTCATCTTGTGTTCGGGTTGTTGCTCGCCGAAGCGGGCTTCAGTCTCAAAGATACTCAAAATCTCCGTTTCCGTCAAGAAACTCCGTCGCGGTCCGGCGGGCAGACGTTTCCTCCCGGCGGGAAAATGGGTGCGGAATTGCCGTGTATCGGATGCGGAAGGTTAAAATTTTTTCTATTTTTGCATGCAGGAGTGGATTTATGTTAGAAAAGTTTTATATTTTTACCCTAAAATATCCCGGAAAAGAGTCCGGACCGGCATTTTTCGTGTCGTTCGCGCGCTTTTGTTCCGGGGCGTTGCGGTACGGAGAACATGAATAGAATCGGATAAACAGCAGAAACGAGAGAGATCTGGATTTACTAACCAAAAGTTACTTAACAAATTAAAACGTATGAAAAAGCTTTTTTACTACTGTTTGTTACTGCTTCCGACTTTGTTGATATGGCAGTGCAAGGACGACGACTATCCACCCCTGCCTCCCGTGGATACCTCGCTCAAATTTCATGTTGAGGATACGCTGGTGATGTCTACGGCCGGCGGTAGCAGCACGATTTCCTTGCAGTCGGCGAAGGATTGGAAGCTCGACGTCGAGTACGACGCGACCGATCCCGACAAGGACTGGCTGTCGACGGACCCGACCTCGGGCACGGCGAGCGGCACGGCTTCGGTGACCGTTACGACGCTTGCCTCCTTGGTAGAGCGTAAGGCTACGCTGGTACTGTCTCAGGTAGGCGAGGATACGGAAGCGCCGGTGCGTCTGGTCGTTAGGCAGGACGTGGACGGTTTCTCCGTGGAGAAAAAGAATTATCCTGTAGGCTATGAAGAGTCGGTCGTTCATGTGAAGTTCCTGACCAATGTGACTAACTATGCCGCCGAGGTGGCCGAGAAAGACCAGAAGTGGATCATTCCTCTGCCGGCTACGATGGCTGCGACCGAAGGCAGTCTCTCGTTCACGATCAAGAAGAATACGGGTCCCGCCGCCCGTACGGGTACGATTACCATTTACGATGCCGACGGCAACGCTTCCAGTGTGGACGTGACGGTGACCCAGGAGGGCGCTCCGGTTACGGGCTCGATGATCTATGAGGGAGATAACGCGCTCGACGCCGTGATGATGAACGTGAACGGCGAGTATGTCTCTTGGGTGCTGAGAAAGGATGCCGACGAGATCGTACAAGGTGAGGCCAACCACATTCATACGACTGGTTGGTGGTATGCTACGCCTCCTGTTCCAAACTCTGATATTGCTTATGGCGGTGCGGCTTACGGCGGAGTCGATTACACGTTCGACCAGGGACCGATCGCAGTGCGTTTCCCGATGCCTTTCCCGATGACGACGCTGTGTTTTATCGGAACGAACGTGAAGTTCTCGCTTTATCCGTGGAATACCGACTATGCGACGACGACGGCTCAGACGCCGGTGCTGGAGGAATCGTTCACGAGCGGAAAGTGGCAGTATCCGGGCGGTAACCCGGGCGGTGGTAGCGCGACGGGTCGCTGGGATCCTTCCGGAGATTATCTGGCCGTGATCGAATCGAACGGCGACGGAGCGATGGTCGGCTGCAACGTCGTGCCGAACGAGTCGTATCCGGAATGGAGCGATATGATGGGCGGATACGAGATGTTCCTCGACGGCGAATCGAGCGGAGAGACCGGAACGTTGATTGCGCTGTCCTGTATGATGGACGATGTCGATCACTCTCAGCCTTTCTCGATTCCCGGTACGTCGAATCTGAAAAGAGTTTTCTCTTCCGACGGTACAGCGTGGAATATGACCGACGAGTATTACCTGAACAAGGCGATGGTCGATGAAACGCCCGTTCCGGGGGATTTTCACTCAGGAAAGTACGGATATGCCGATAACGTAAGCGCCGTGAAGATCGGCACGAAGACGTTTATCGCCTTGTCCGACGTCAACGGCAAGATTTGGGTGGCTTCGACGACCGACGGCAAGGACTGGGCGATCGTGAAGGAAGAGCTTTCGCTGACCGGTTCGGTTTCTTCGATGGTGGTTAAGGACGGTACGCTCAACTTCTACTATGCGAAGGACGGAGCGCTCCATCTGGCGACCGCGTCGGCTGCCGACGGCTGGGTTGATGCTCTGGCCGATGCCGGTCAGGTTCTCCAGTTGCCCGACGGCGTGAACAACGGTACGGTCGTTTACAACGATGTGAACAACCAGTTCCAGTTCAACTACATATCCGCTGATGGCGAGATTCTCTCAATGGTATCGGATGCTGCGAACGGTTCGTTCGAACAGGGCGGTATGCTTCTGGAAGGTGTAGGTAACGGAGCCGACAAGCCGTTCTTCGTGACCGACGGCGAGGGTCATATCGGCGCTGATGCCGGTATCGCCTATACGTTCGACAGCGGCGTGTACATGCAGATGTAATACCGCAGAGATAAAAAAAGCCTTATGAAGGCCGGTTCGGTGGCTCTCCCAAGCATTGGGGGAGCCACTTTTTTTGGAGCGAATGGTTCATGCGAGCCGCAGGAGCAGAACTGCCGAATTCCGATCGAGCAAAGGCATACTGCCATGAAAAAGCGCGGCAAGCCGGGTTGTCTTTGCAAGAGCCGTGCTGCACTATGCGAAGAACCGAATCGGCGGTATTTGCCCATGTATTCCGCTTTCTGTGGCTTCTTCGGTGCCGCTTTTCGATTTGAAACCGGTCGCAGGCATGACGGCATGGAATGAAAAGTGCGGCCGGGTCCCTAATATAGGGACCCGGCCGCACTCGGATCGTTTGTACGAGCCATAAGCGGATCGGATGGCGGAACGGTTCGGGAAAAACGGATGAAAGTCGCTCCCTCCCCCCTACTTTATCGCATTTTCTGCAAGTGCCGTTCGTATAAAGGGGCGGACGAAACGAATCTCTGTCGCATGCCGAATCAATTACCGAGCTTCTGCTTGAAATACTCGATCGTCTTTTGCAGGCCCCGTTCGAGTTCGACGGAAGGGCTCCAGCCGCCGAGCCGCCGGGTCGCGAGGGAGATGTCCGGTTTTCGTTGCTTCGGGTCGTCGCTTGGCAGGGGGTTGAAGACGATCTCGGATTTCGAGCCGGTCAGCCGGATGATCCTCTCGGCGAGCTCGAGCATCGTGAATTCGTCCGGATTTCCGGTATTCACAGGACCGGTGAAATCGTCTTCGGTCGCCATCATGCGTATCATCGCCTCGATCAGGTCGTCCACATACTGGAAGCTCCGGGTTTGAGTGCCGTCGCCATAGATCGTGATGCTCTCGCCGCGAAGCGCCTGAACGATGAAATTCGAGACGACCCGTCCGTCGTTGGGATTCATTCTGGGCTCATAGGTGTTGAATATCCACTATAGATTTGTCCATTTACAACAAAATGGACATAAAATAAAATATTTTCGTCCAAAAATTTACCCACAGAACTAAGATATAAGATAGCAGAATCAATATATTCATATTAGTACACTAAAAAGGCTACAATGAAAACACTGAATTGTAATTTGCATACAACTTGCCGTATACCCCTCTCTAGCAAAAGAGTAAAATATTATCAAGACTTACCATTTCAGACTATTTCATAAAAAACACCTTGCAGATAAAGGCACTTTTATTTTATATGACATTGATAAATTACAAATTACGGTCCTTCTTTGTATAAAGAAGGTATTGTGAGAAGAAGTTGTGACAGGAATCGCAAGCTCTTCTTTTCTATGCTTATCAATAAGAGTTTAGACCTTATACAGACGAATGGGTTCTCGTATTTTTTGTATATGAATAAGATTTTTTTTAGACGTCATAACTTCTATTTTTGGTTAAAAAGTTAAATTAACTAAAATATATCCTTTAAAAAATATTTTCAAAAAAGATCGATTAAATGAGATGACGAGTTATTTCCTCGTACACGCGAATTACGTTTTTAACATCGAATTCTCGTTCCGCTTTTTCCCTGCTGAAATGACCCATTTTTATGCGTTGATAATTTTCCATATTTATAATTGTTTCCATGGACTCAACTAGTGCAGCAATATCTCGCGGCGGAATAACAAAACCGTTCATTCCGTTATCAACCGTTTCTTTGCAGCCGGGAATATTCGTCGTAATAATCGGTTTGCCCATAGCTAAAGCCTCCATCAATACACGAGAAAGGCCTTCGTTATAATAAGATGGCAGAACGATACAATCGGCTTCGCGTATCTTATCGATTACATTATTCGTATATCCCAAATATGAGATTGTTCCTTCTATACTATCCCGCTTTACCTCTTGTTCTGGAACATGGTTGGGGTACTCGGGATCGATGTTACCCAAAAGTTGGAAAACCATGTGCTGATGCCGACTACCGACTATACGTGCAGCTTCGACATATTCTCGATATCCTTTATCATAAAGAATACGGGCTATCATTAAAAAAACGGTTTTCACTTTATTTAGTTTTTAAAACGTTCAAGATTAACGCCTTCACCTCCTGCAAGAAGGATTATTTTTTCAGGAGCGACGATTCCCCGTTTGATTAACAGATCTTTATTATAGGTGTTGAGTACCATAACATGATCGGTATATCTCAGCGCAATTCGGTAAAGAGTCCGAGCGATCAGGTTACCGATACCACCTTTGCTAAACGCATATCCCAACCCCGCGATCATAGCTGTCGAATGTATTTTACAGACCCGTGCGGCTAAAGTTCCGTATATATTCGGCTTTATAGTATAGTGGAATATATAATCAGGTTGCTCGCGCGCATATATTTTTCTTAATGTGTTGAAATAGAGTATATCTGCCCAAGGGTTTGTCCCCGATCTCTTTAATGTCACAGGAATTATCCTGATGTTCGAGTAGTCAAACTGATAGAATTTCATATTCATTGGTGCGACCAGTATCACTTCATTTCCTTGCGATGCATAATGATTAATAATGTCGATTCGGAAGTTGATCAATTCGCGCAAACTATTGTCACAGAAAAGAATTTTCTTTTTATCCATAACATTTGATTTGTTGAGTTATGACGACGCTACGCTCCAATAATCGTTGAAGCGTAAAGTCTTCGTTTGGTTTGTTGTCAAGAAAAGGCTGGAAAATCTTTTCTACTCAGAAATGTCTTCAGAAAACCGTATTAATGCAACCAAAAAAATTCGGATTGGTGTATACTACAATAGAGTTTCTGACTATATAAACTGGAAATTTTATTGATATCTCCAGACTTTCATGGCTGCTCGTAGGAGGAATAGCCTATATCCTATCTTAAAACACAATGAATTAGGGCTTTTTTGGGTGCTTGGAGACACATTATCTTCATGACGGCGATATAGCATCAGTTGTTCTCGAATAATGGCTATCTTCTGCTTTCTAAAGTATGCATTGATTGCAATCCAATGGTCATGGCTGACAGGAAGGGATGGAAACGGTAAAACCTTATTTTTTACATGTTCGGAAAAGGCCATGGACGCTCCTTGGAAGTAACACCTGAATAATATCCTGAGAGGATTCATTGAGGGGTGCGAATGTTCGAAATAGGATCGACATATGATACGACATTGTGCATCGACGACTATATTATCATGTAGCACCAAATCTGCGCCTTGTCGAAATTCCTGTACAATTCGTTTTACCTTACCGGGCAACCATATGTCGTCTTGATCCGAAAGAAAAATAATATTCCCTGTGGCGTGCTGCAAAGCATTTTCCACATTTTTATATACATAATAAATATTTTTGTATGCGCTCCGATACGGATTGTGCTCTTTGGAATGATTGTATATTCGTATCCGGTTGTCGTTCAATCTTCGGACGACCTCTAAAGTATGATCTGTTGAATTGTCATCGGAAATGATAACTTCGTCTTGCATATCCAACTGTTTCAGAATCGACTCTAATTGCTCACCGATATATTTTTCTCCGTTATATGTCGGGATACAGACAGAAATTTTATAATGCATTGTTTATGATTTGAAGAACCATTTGCTCAAACCGACCATTGATATCTTTTCTTACGAGTAGACTAACAGCGTTTTGGGCCAACTTGTGCCTTAATTCTGGTTCTGATTGTAGACGTCTCATTGCGTTTACAAGCTGAGTTTGGTCGTGCGGATCGAAAAACAGACAATGCTTTCCTTGCTCGAAAATTTCTGTCAGTCCGGAATTGCGAGTTATAATAACGGGAATTCCGGCACTCATTGCCTCCAAAGCAACCAGTCCCCACGATTCATTGAAAGATGGTACGACCATAACGTCAATGGATTTATAAAACCCGCTCACATCGCTTACGGGACCGAGAAACCGAATATTCGACTTATCCGCACAATCTTTTTCCAACCCATCTCGTAATGGACCGTCACCACCGATAAGTAACAAGGAGTGCGGCAGAGACAATTCTGAAAAAACACGAATTAGAGCTGTCACGTTCTTATTCGGAGAAAGTGCGCCCAAAAATCCGAAAACGAATTCCTCGCGAGGACGCTCGTTGCCGGATGGTTCAATCGACCTATATTTTGGATATACGACCGAACTCCGCGGGAAAACATTTACGGAAATCTCCCGCAGCCACATTTGCCGACTCATCTCGCTGACGAATATCGAATGACATCGATGAGAGAACAACCATTTCTTGTAAAAACATACCATCCAACGAGGTGTCCAACGGAAATGGTCGTTCGATTGCTCATGGATATGCCATACATAAGGTACGTTTAGTAGATTAGCCAATATAACTCCAATCAGATTGACTGAACTATTGATATAGACGAGTTCGATTTTACGTTTTCGGGCATAGTGCACGAGAGGCAGCAACCCGAATAAGATACCGTATCCTATATTCCGTAGTAGAAGAGGGGTCGTATTACGAGCAACACGGTATCGGAAACTGTGCGATCCGGCGATATCGATTGTTTCCAGAGCTTTCTTGAAACCAGAATCAGCATCGACAGGATAGGCTACGTATATATTGTATTTTTCGCATGAAGCGAGTGTGCTGATCGCATCAAGGAGTACTCGTTCACCTCCTCCCGTACCTCCAGTATGGGAAAGGACCAAAATATTTCGTTTCATCGGAATACGGATTACTGTTCCCGAGCTTTGCGGAATTCTTCATCACTTTTCATAAGCCGTTCGTAACCCGTGCTTTTCTTTCCCGTCAGAGAGTAAATGATGTAATTTTGATAGGGATTGAATGCGGCCGATATAGGCAATTCCAACAAAGGTGCACGGCAATACATGAATGAAAACCAGCATACGAATGCATAGCTGATAAGACGGTTAGCTTTGTCTCTGTATGAATATACCCAAATAGGCAATAGAATAGCTAGAGAAATCATAAAATAATATTTCAACCGATTACTGAGCTCAACCAGTTCAAACATGCAAAAATAGACGAACAAATAGCACATAAACAGATTGAGGAATAGATTGAAATAATGGTATTTATCCATCGTTTTACGACTTAATATCAGGATGATGAATATTCCGATATTGATCAAAAGTCCGAATGTAATACCGCGTTGCGCGGCATAGGCGTCGCGTGTCAAATACGTCGTGATTTTATGAGCTAAATCAGGTCCGGAAATTAAGTTCAGACTCCACTGGAATAATTCGGTCAGCCAATTGAACCGAAGAAAGAATACCGCCAGAAAAATAAGGAATGAAAAACAAAGAAATCTTGTCGAAAAGCGACGATAGACTAGGAAATAAAGAGGAAAAACCAACAGTGCAGATAAATGAAACAATGATGCAAGAACGATAGCTGTCAAAAATTTTTTCCAGTCCCGTTCCTCAATGAATCGATATGCGTAGAACAATACTGCTACGGCCATGCCTTGACGGATAGCAATCATATCCAATGAAAAGAACAAAATGCCAAAATAGACCGTTACACTTAATTGTGGTAATGGGGCATATATGGGGAATGTTTTGAAAATCAGGATTGAAATACATGCTGCAACGATAAAGAATAGCAGTTGAACATTGTCGTAAAAAAAACGCACGATTGAATTTAGGTACTTATATCCTATTTCTATCGGTAGGGTGTCGATTGCCGTAGCTTGTCCTGTCAATACTTCATCAATTGGCTCGATACTCTCAAAAATACTGGTATAAGAGGTCCAATCGCCTCCCGTTTCATAGCGTAATCCCGCCGTCAACATCAACAGCAGGAAACTAATCCCGTAAAAAGCTTTTTTGCGAATCGTTCTTATCCCGAATAACTCGCAAAAGGAAAATAAAGTAAGTAGTGCAAAAATGCATGCGTAATACATTTCTTATCTTGGAGAGCAGTTATGCAGCAAATAATTCATGCAAGCACTTATATCACGGAGGTCATGTACGGCATAAAGTTGTCCGTGCCAACGTTTTAAAAGCTCAATCGGTTTGATGAAATTTTTTCTAATTCTCAACAATGCGACTTTTTCCCTGTATTTCTTTTTTTGCGTTGGATACTTTTGTAAGAACTGTTTCAGAACAGGTAGTAGATATTCGGCTGCCGGCTTTTCGAAAACAGTCATAAATGCGTATAGGGTAGCATAGTCTACGTGTTTATCACTTCCTGCAGCGGAGAGTACTTCGTGGATAGATTGGGCGTAAATCGTATAAGCCGTCCAGAAACGCGGCACATGAACGTCCCACAGCTCAAGGGTCCGTGCAGGTAACGATTTGCGGTCTTCTAAACGGCCGAAATGGGCATTAGCACTTCCCATCCCTGCCGTGCTTTTGGGAGAAACACCCGTGATGGTTATCGGATAATGCATATAATGAAACGTGTCTAGCGTCAATGCAATGGCAACGGAAATGGACATATCGGGAGAAGGACCAGGAAAATAAGTGCTGCCCCCGAAAGCTGATTTAATTCTTTCCAGTAAATTGCGCGACAATATGCCATGATAAAAGCGAGGTAACCCCAAGTAGTAACAGCCACCTTTGGCTAAAACTCGGTCCAATTCATCTGAGCTTTTTTTCTTTGTAATTCCGATGGATGCACTTTTGTATAATTGCATGGTGCAGACACGATGGAAACGAGATCTGTGAGCAAATTGGACTCCCGGCCAGTAATAGTTGCCCGGTGAGTAGGTCAAGTTTTGTATACTAAGGGAGTCGATCAGACCGACAATATCCAAAATATAAGGAGATACGAAATCGTCGTCTCCTATGAATACGAGATATTTACCGGTACTGTTCATAATGGCTCGGTTTGTATTGGTCACTATATCCACAGGTTCGGGCGAATGAAAATACTTGATACGCGGATCAGTCTGGCGTAGAAAGTATTCTATTGCTGGAGAGTTGTCATGGGTATTGTCTTGAACGACAATTTCATAATCGCTCCCAGCAATATATTGAATCGAAGCATCTAGTACAGGGAACAGATATTCATAACGATTTTTAGTCGGTATGACAATAGATAACAGTGGCATGAATTTTCGTTTGAGTATGAACTTTGTTTTGTATTAATTCTGATATCGTATGAACGACTTTCCGAATGACATCAGGCGGGTCTTAAAATCAGGATACCTGCGGATAAAGATTATCCCATGGAAAAATATAATAACTCCTCCTATAACCGTTCCATACACGATGGTCAAATATCCCTGAGGAAAAAGCAGGAACAGATGATATAATAGAAAAGTTACGATAAATGATACTATCACGGGTACCATTGTATCTTCTAGTAACCATTTGCGGAATTCTCCTTTGAGAAACTTTCGAATGATAACAGCTGATAGAATGAATGTGGTTATGAAGCTGATTATCAATCTTGGTATGGCCGCACCAATCAGACCGAACATGTAGACGAAGCTGCATATTCCAGGCCATAGCAAGGTGATTGTTATCATACCCGTTATCACGTTGGTGCGCGTATGTCCATTAGCCAATGCTAATTGGTAGGGAGCGAGCTGAACTGAAAGGAAAAAAAAGCTGACGACGAAAATTCTTGTGATTGAGGCTATGTTTTCAGCAATTTGTATATTCTGTTGCCAGATAGCGACATAGGGTATTGTGTATACTAATAGAACTGCACTGACTCCAGATGAGATAGATGTCGTCCAAAAAGAAAAAATATGATACAATTGCTTCCCGCTGCCATGATCGGAACTCGAAAACAGACGCGTCAATTCGGGCAAAAAAGCGATACCAAGTGGAGTGACTAAGAGTAATACTGCTTGTCCTACGGTAGCTGCAAGAAAATAATATCCAAAATTTGTTAACGACAACAGGGACCCTACTGCAAGTTTATCGATTTGGGTATTGGCAGCATAAATAACAGCCATTAGTATCATACCTGCCGTGTAACGCCATACAGATTTCATATATTCGAAATGCGGTTTCGCAGTCGAGAGCATAACGAATTTGCTTAAGACGTATCTGCAGATACAGCAAAATAGGATAGTGCATCCTAATTGCCAGTAAAAGTATGTGTACAGACTATTACAGAAGTATAGCGGGATGATGACACCTCCTGCTTTTATCGTATTGAAAACGATCTGCAAAGTATTCATCGCAACCTGTTTTTGTAACCCGGCCATTCCGCCTTGATACAGGCTGACGAATATATTGCAACCGACGATGAGGCCCATAAGTCTGATGTAATCTGTCAGATTGTCCGTGGATATTGTATCGGCATTGAGAAATTCCGATGCAATTTGCCGAGCGAAAATGAAAGTACAGCAACAGATAATCCCAGCTAATAGAATGTATATATATTCAAAAGTTCGGAGTAGATTGGCTTTGTACGAGATGCTGGTCGTCGTTTTGGCAAATTCCCTATTTAATGTGGCTGCCAATCCTACGTCCACTAGAGTCAGAAACGTTTGCAGGACCGTGTAAAATGCGATGATGCTATAAGATTCTATGCCGAGTATCTTGACATATAAAGGGATAAACAAAAAAATGGATACGAATGACCAAAGCTTCCCGATCACATTGGCAATAATGTTCTTTAGCAACCGCATCGGTAGTTTAGCTGTTAATAGGTTTCCAGTTCATGTTGTACATAAGGAAGGGTCAACAATAAGGTTTTCAATTCTTCAACGTTCAACCTACGAGTGTTGTCCGAGTTATATTCCTTGTCTTGCAATCGTGGCGGATCGGTTGCCCGGTATTTCGTATAATTCAGGTCTCGGAAATCGGCTGGAATGCGGTAAAAGTCCCCTAGATCTTCCGCCTTGCTCATCTCTTCTTTTCCACACAGGGATTCGTACATTTTTTCTCCATGACGGGCTCCGATAATTTTAATGTCGTTGGGAGCGTGGAAAAGATCTTTGAGAGCGAGGGCCAGCGTCTCGATCGTGGCAGCCGGGGCTTTTTGTACGAATATGTCCCCCGGATGGGCATTTTGGAATGCATACATGACCAATCGTACGGAATCGTCCAGCGACATCATGAAACGTGTCATATTCGGTTCTGTGACCGTCAAAGGCAGTCCTTGCTTGATCTGCTTAATAAACAAGGGAATAATCGAGCCTCGAGAACACATTACATTGCCGTAACGGGTACAGCAAAATACACCGTTGTTAGCTTTCACCTGCGGCATCCTGGCTTTATTGATGCACAATTTTTCCATGAGGGCTTTTGTCATGCCCATCGTGTTGATGGGATAGACGGCCTTGTCCGTTGAAAGAACGACAACCCGCTTCACTCGGTTCTGCACGGCTGCTTCCAAAACGTTTTCCGACCCGAGAATATTCGTCTGGATCGCTTGCATGGGGTAGAACTCGCAAGACGGCACCTGTTTGAGCGCTGCGGCGTTGAATACGTAGTCGACACCTTCCATGGCCGTATTGATCGAATGAAAATCCCTGACATCTCCGATAATGAAATTGATTTTCTCATTCGCCAATTCGATTCTTAATTCGTCTTGCTTCTTTTCGTCGCGGGAGAAGACTCTTATCTCGCGAAAGTCGGAATTTGCAAACTTGCGGAGAAGCGTGCTGCCGAACGAGCCTGTTCCTCCAGTAATTAGCAAAACCTTATCTCTAAAAAGATCATTCATAAATCGTATATTTATAGGTTATCAAACAATGTTTTTAAAATGGTTTATCGTTGGTTATCTTATCATCTTTTTCAGTATAGCTCTCATCCTCGAATATTCCTTTATGGGAAGTGCCGGCGTACCGATTATGGTATTGCCTTGAGGTACGTTCTTGTTGGCTGCGGAATTAACTCCTATCATGGCATTATTTTCAACCGTAACTCGGTTCATAACAATAGCCCCCGGAGATAACCAGCAATTATTCTTGACGTTTGCCGACCCTAATAGGCTTACATGAGCCGTGAGAACATTGCTCTCGCCGATAATACAGTTGTGGCCGATATGGCAATGATTGTTGATTTGCGTGTGATCGCCGATCTGGACTGCACCTTCAAATAGAGCGTTGCCGACAGTTACGAGATCGCCAATCCACACATGGTTGCCGATTATCGTTCCCCCAACATGACGCGTATTGAAAGGTGTGCCTTGAGCTGTGTAAATAATCTGGAATCCCACACTTCCGATTATGCTGTTACATCCTATGTAAGTATTATTCCCGATCCGGCTGTTGCTGTGGATAATACTGTTTGCTCCGATCGTCACATGGTCGCCTATGACGGTGCCGTTTTCTATGATGGCCGATTTGTGGATTCGACAATCGCGTCCTATTACGGGCGGTGCGTCAGGCTTTTCGTAAAAATCGGTTACATCGTAAAGCCAAGCATGCGCTTTGTAGAAATCCTCTTCCGGACTATCCGATATGCAAAAGGAGAAACGATCTTTGTATCCCGATATCGATTCATAATGATTTTTTGAAATGAAAAGAGCTTTGATACTCGGATTGTTTTTGGCTGCAGCGATGTATTCGGTTGACGTGACATAGGACAGGATAGACGGATAAACCGAAGTCCGGTTGCATAATCCCAGCCCGTTAATTTCTATATCACCGTTTATCATCGGGACCCCGAAGTGTTCGGCGATCTCTGATAGCAAGATCGATCTTTCTTTCATATTCGAATTTATTCTTCAATCCACCACCCGCATGGCAGGGCCAGATAGTGTTCGTAAAACTCCCGAACGCCGGGCAAATCGTTTTCGTAGTTTCCGAAAACGCTGTAATTGTAGTTGGGCAGATGCACGCTCGAAGCGTAGTATCCGTGCGTACGGAAGTGCCGAATACCGTCAATCCGGCCCTGTTTGGCAAGCAGTCCGAATACCCAATAATTAGGTTCTGTTTCCGAACGTCCGAGCGGTTGAAAGAACGGTTCTTCGGTTAGTTCGGACCGCCATTTCTGCGCGTTTCTTCGCTGGATGGCTAACAGCGAGTCGATATGCCGCATCTGCATGCAGCCGATATAGCTTGATACTTCGTTCATCGTTACGCCCATACCGGGCTGACGGACATCGGAAAGAGGTGATATCTCTCCCATATCGTCGCGGAACGTACTACGGTCCACACCTAAATCTCTCAGTTTACATGCTTTTTCATGCAGTTCAATATCCCGGAAACATACTGCTCCGCCATCGATCGTGTTGGGTAAACGTACGGTTTGGAAAGAGAAGAGAGTGACATCGGTATCCAGCGAACCCAGCGCTCGTCCTTTGTAACGTGCGCCAAACGCCTCGATACAATCGTCGATTACCGGTAGACCTTTTTCTTTGCCAATCGTGTTGATTTCATCTATATAGCCAGGGTAGCCGCAATGATGATTATGGAAAATGGCTTTCGTCGCGGCGGTGAGCTTTTTCCGCACACTATCTGGAGACAAAGTCCCGGTACGCGGGTCGATATCGGCCCAGACGGCTTTTGCTCCGACCGACAGAATAGGCATATTGGAAGCGAGGCAGCTTTGCGGTGATGTGATGACCTCGTCGTCATATCCGATGCCGAGCGTCAGTAGGGCGATCTGTACCGCTGCGTTGAACGAATTGACTACGGCGACGTGCGGAGCGCCCGTATAGGCTTCCAATGACTTTTCGAACTCCCACCCCCACTTGCCGTAAGCCAATGCTCCGGAATGGAGGATTGCGTTCATTTCCGGCAACTCTTCCGGCATGAACGGTTTATATAGCGGAATCATCGTATTATTTTGTTTCTGTTACCAGCCTTTTTTAATTAGGGATACGATGCGTTCCCGCTGTTCGTCGCCGACCCACCATCCGCAAGGTATATGTACGAAATGACTGTAAAAATTGTCCAAGGCTGGTAATTGACATGCGGAACGTGCGAAAATCGAATGACGGTCGTTACGCAAATGCAACTCGGAAGCGAGCACGCCGTTTTCCTCCATCATCCGCACGAAGCCAGGACGATCTTCCACCTTCATCGTATAAAGCCAGTATGAAGGTTCCGTGTGTGGATAGTAAGGCAGAAGCGTTACGCCGGGAATTCCCTGCAACTTTTTGTCGTAATAACGACCGTTGTCCTTATGGCGGTCCACAATGCCGCTGATGTAACGCATCTGAACGAGGCCGATAGTCGCGATAACATTGTTCATGTGGTACTTGTAACCGGGAAAACGGATGTCGTTTTGCAGCCGCGGGACTTTCTTGTCGAGACCGAACCACCTGAGTTTACGTCCGACACTCATCTGAGAGTCGTCTTTCAGTGCTATAAAACCACCGTCCACCGTAGTCAGATGTTTGATCGCCTGTAAAGAGAAACAGGTATAGGCGGAATGGCTTCCCACGGGCTTGCCATTGTACCGGCTTCCCATCGCATGCGCAGTATCTTCGATGACCGGGATACCGGATTCGGAAGCGATCGCACTGATTCGATCCATATCGCAAACCATACCGGCATAATGCACGACCATGATAGCCTTCGTTTTCGGCGATATCTTTTCTCGAATACTATCCGGGGAAATCAACCCGGTTGCAGGATCAACGTCGGCCCATACCACGTCGGCCCCGACCAGCTTGATCGCCACATTGGTGGGTTCTGCGGTCAACGCCGTGCTGATGACTTCGTCACCCGGCCCCACCCCGGCCAACATCAATGCAATATGTAGAGCCGCCGTACCGGAATTGAGTGACAAGACATTGGGATTCTCGATATAAGTGCCGAATGTGCGCTCGAATTCGTATACTTTTTCGCCTTCGGCGATATACCCGCTATAGAGAATTTTTTCGATTTCCGGCATCATTTCCCCGGCCGGAGCAATAAACGGTTTGACTAAAGGAATCATCGTATTGGTAGTTATCGTTTATCGTACATATCTTCGTAATATTTCTGGTACTCACCTGAAGTCACGTTATCGATCCACTTTTGGTTATGGAGATACCATCGGACTGTTTTTTCGATACCTTCTTCGAACTGGAGGGTCGGTTCCCAGCCCAATTCCTCCTTGAGCTTCGTGG
>ERZ857750.515-NODE-515-length-51983-cov-5.461774_pt1 | contig 51983 bp, 46 predicted proteins | sample MGYA00519915_ERZ857750 | MGnify/ENA primary metagenome ERZ857750 (study PRJEB31778, sample SAMEA3449358) | human gut metagenome | biome: human gut; feature: human-associated habitat; material: faeces | place: United Kingdom | collected 2010/2012 ...
AACCTTGTTCATATCGAACAAAAGTTTAAGCACATCGTTGTTTAATTTACAAGGTACAATCTGCTGTTTTGCGCTTGTTTCTGAACTTTTTCAGCTCATCAACTCTCGCTGACAGCTTATTTAGTATACCGCAGTATGCGCCTAATGTCAACACTTTTCTTCAACTTTTTTCAAAAAAATTTTACAGGAAATTTGTACACTCTATATATACCTATATAATATATTCCTCCTGTCCAAATGTCCTGAAAATAAAACACCACCTGCCGCTGTACACCGACAATCGCGGAAATAATGCAGCACACCATCTTTCCGATGACATTTCAATATTCGGTTGTAATCTTTATCACATATTACTAACTTTTATACCGTATTTTTAATATTTCCGCGGAAATTGTGCGCTACTTTGTGTCTTTTCCGCTGTATACAATATATATCGCACATACAAAAAATTTTTCTTTTATAAAAACCACGTTTGGAGTTAGCTTATTCTAACTCATTGCAGGATTTTGTGTACTTTTGTGTTGTTTATGTGATACGGTCGTTCTTTCATGTAAATATCAGGATTTGACAACACAAAATCTTTATGGTATTTTATTACCACTTATGAGTTAGCATATGATAACTCGCTGTGATCACGCTCCTTTCCTATGGAAAGGAAAATTTTTACCGGTATGGTTAGCACAGTCTAACGACAAGGAGGAAAATATACTTGAACAAAAAACGTACTCTTGCGATGCTTTTGGCAGGAGCTATGCTACTGCCAGCGAATGCATTCGCTGGCTCGCCCGAAGACTTTACCGATTTCCCGACCGACTGGTCCGCAGCCGGCCTGCGCAGCGCTGTACAGAACGGCCTGCTGAACGGCTCAAACGGCCAGATTAACAGCTCCGGCCTGCTGATTCGTGCCCAGATGGCTGCTATCGTCAACCGCGCCTTTGCCGCTCGCAAAACAGCTGACCTGTCGGTTTACAGCGATGCAAACACTTCTGCATGGTATTACAACGATCTCGAACTGGCCGTTGCCATGCGCACATTTCAGGGTGCAAACGGCAAACTGAATCCCGAAGCACCGATCACCCGTGAAGAAGCTTTTGTTGTCCTCGCGCGTGCATTTGCACTTGAAAGCGGCGATACGTCCGTTCTGAACAATTACACCGATGGTACTTCGGTCTCTGCATGGGCACAAAGCAGTGTAGCTGCATTGATTGAAAACGGCTATGTCAACGGTGCAAATGGTAAGCTGAACCCGAAAACCAGCATCACCCGTGCGGAATTTGCCAAGGTCATCAGTGAAATGGCCAGCACCTACGCCGATGCAGACGATTCTCTGTCTGCCACGGTGGACGGCAGCGTTATTGTGCGTGAAAACAGCGTTTCCCTGTCCGGCAAGACCATCAACGGCGATCTCATCATTGCAGACGGCGTCAGCAGAATCTACCTGACGGGTGTTACTGTCACCGGCCGCATTGTGCTGCGCGGCGGCGAAAGCGGTGTAACCTTCAAGGACACCAAGGCCGGCAAGGGCATTATCGCCAATACCGACATTGCGGTTTCCGGCTCGGTTGACAACATCACAGTCGCACAGGGTTCTGCCATTACCGTAAACAGCGGCGCGTCTGTCGGTTCCATCAACGTCAACGCAGAAGGCGCAAAGATTACCGGTGCAGGCAAGGTTGGAACCGTAAAGGCGACCGCCAATAACGTAACCGTTACCACCACCGGCACCAAGGTTACCGCAGCAGACAGCATTTCCGGCGTCAAGGCCGGTGATAGAGCGGTTTCCGCAGGTAAGACCGAGACGGTTGGCAGCACAGCTTCCGGCGGCGGTTCGTCGAGCGGTGGTTCGTCCTCCGGCGGTTCGTCGAGCGGCAGCAATACGACTGTCAAGGCCGAGATTGCAGACGCGCAGGTCGTAACGACCGATGCAGGCGCATATCTGGCGCTTTCCTTCCGCACCGGCTTCACCAAGGAAAATACCGTCATCACCGTTGATGGTGCTGATGTAACAAAATATGCTACTCCGGTAACCGATGACGGCTCTGTCGTCAAGCTCCCGCTCGTGGCACAGCCGGGTTCTGTCATCCTGACCAGCGGCAGCAAAACTCAGACCACCGACCTCGGCACCAAGGTGGACGGTGCAGTTTACACCGGTGACCATTATCTGCCGGATTATTTTGTCAAGCATGGTCCGCTGGCGATTTGGGATTACTATCTGACGAATTACGATGTCAAGGGCAACATCCGCACCGAAGCCGAAAAGACTACCTTCGGCACCAAGGCTGTCCCGAATCCGCATCCGAGTTATTCTGTTTCCACCGAACTGGGGCAGGATGTTGTCATCATGTTCAACTACACTTCGGATGCGGACAAGCAGTGGTTTGACCACATTACACCGTATTCCGCAGACAATCAGAAGGGTTCCGTACAGCTGGTAAGCTATGACCAGTACAAGGGCACCTGGAATTATAATCTGGAATTTACCAAGGGTAAGACAAATCATGCCGGCAACACAGTTGCTACCCTGACCATCAAGGCCAACCAGGATAACTTCCGTTCCAACGGCCGTTACTTTGTCCGCGTAACCTCTACAGATGCAGCAGGCGTAACTTCCTCAACACTGGTTCCGATTCATGTTGTAAATGCAGAGACTCCAACCTTTGAGGTTGAGGAAAAGCCGGAATCCGGCAAAAACCTGCACTTTGCGGTAAGCAATCTGGTTTACGGTATTACCAACCCAATTGAGAAGGTAACGCTGACCGATCCGTCCGGTGCAAAGCATGAACTGACGAACATTAACGATTACTATCTGTTCAGTCAGGATCTGTTCGTTCTGTACAACGACGAATCCGCAGAAAACGGTACAAACCACCTGAAATACAAGGGTCAGTACACGCTGACTATCGAGGCAAACGGCTTTAAGACAGCGACCACCAAGTTCACCGTGCAGGAAGGCGAAACCGCTCCCACGCAGACCGCACTGACGCTGGATGCCGTAAGCCGTGCAACCGGCAGTATCTCCGGCGGCAGCAGCAGCGATGGCTCCTCCAGCGGCTATGCCATCTCGACTGATTTCCTGTTCAAGGGCGATCTGATTGCGAATGCCTGTGTGCTGAACAAGCTGAACAAGAACACCACTGAGTCCACCGCCGTACTGGAATACTGGAATTACAGCACCTCTACACTGGATTCCACCTTTAACAAGTGCAATACCATGTATTACAGCGGTACAGACTATATGAGCTACATTTACGGCTCCAAGGCAGACAGTAGCAAGCTGTGGAAACCGTTTGCTGAGTATACCGCATCTGCAGCGGCAAGCGTAAATCCTCCGCACCAGACCAAGGAAGTTATGGAAGATGGTCTGCTGGGCGATGTGCTAGACAGTTCTGTCTCCGGCAAGCTGAATTATGTTGCTCCGGATAAGGGCACTTACGCCGAAGGCGATGATGTTGTACTGAAGTTTACCGCTGACAGTTCTAATGATTATCTCTCCAAGATTACCGGCCTGTACCTGAATGGCGATTGGCGGTATCTGGGTGAAAATTACTACACCATCAATACCGAAAACAACACCATTACCATCAAAAAGGATCTGCTGCACATCGGCGAAAACGCAATAAAGATTGTCTCCGGCGGTTATAAGGAGCAGAATGTAACCTTTAACTATGCAAAGGTTACGGAAGGTGTTACAGGTCTGACTGTTTCTGCTGATCAGGAAGGCAAGCCGGTAACCATCACCGTCAACGGCTCGGATGGCGATTTCCTGAAAAACCTGAAATCCGTTACCCTGAAAAACGGCGATAAGACCTCACCCGTTTGGGCACAGGGCGTAGGCGGCAGTGATGCGGTTTATTATGTCAAGACTGGCGCGAATACCCTGACCCTGTATAATGTAAAGCCGGGTACTTATACGGTAACGCTTTCGGCTCAGTATTATGCTAATTTGAGCACTGACTTTACGATGGCTGGTACTGTTGTTGAAAATCCGGTTCCGGATATGGACATTCAGCAGAGTGTCGAAGATGGTGTATACACCGTAAAATTCTATGGTGTAAAAATTCCTAATTCTACTGATTACACTGATTCTCAAATTGGCACTTGGAAACTTGCTATTAACAAAATTTCCGTAAATGACACTAACTATACCGAATATTCCTCTTTTAGCGGTGATCCCGCCAATGATTCCACCGAATATAAATGGGGTTATGGTCAAGGTTCTGAAAAGGTTCTGATTCTTGGTGGCAGTGCATTTAAGACCGGCGAAAACAAGGTTGTTATCTCCGCTAAGGGTTATGAGGATTTGACTGTTACCATTAACAAATCTGCTGAAACCGTAACCGAAAAGGATGCACCTTCCCTGTCTGTTGCTGAAAACGGCGTTATAAAGGACGGCAACAGCTACAAAATCACTTTGACTGGCACCGACCTTGCCGATTGGTGGAAGAATGTAAAGAAGGTTCAGGTAGATGAAGGCACTGCAGCTGATATCAGCAAGGTAATCGGCGAAACTGCCTTTACGCTCTCGGGTCTGGAATCAAACCACGAGTATACGCTTACCTTTACTGCTGACGGCTATAAAAATGCAACTGTTAAAGTAAAAACTCCGGAGAAGAAGTCGGATAATACTGACACTGAGGTTAAGCTACCTACTACTGCACCGACCGTAAAATCTACCAGCACATATAGTTCTAAATATATTCTTGATTTCAGCAATAATAAGGCATGGGTACAGAAAATCACTTCTATTAAATTAGGTAGTTCCGCTTGCAAACCTGTTACTTCTGCAGATGATGTTTCTTCCGACAAATATTATCTTGATACGGAGAATGGTTATATCTATATGTACCTGAGCATGTATGCCGAGAAAAAACTTGTAATTGCCGCTGATGGTTGTGATAAACTTGTTCTTACCGCTGTACCCGGTTCTGGTTGGAGTGCTCCTACAATCACCTATGTTGGAACTGTATCCGCAGAGCCTTCTGCCGCACCGACTATTGCAAAGATTGAGGAAGTACCTGCTTCGTTCATAACAGCCTCTTTTTATCGCGTATCTTTCAGCAGTGATGAAATTGAAGATTATTTGAATAATGTCAAGAAGGTTACTCTCGATAATAATGTTGAGTTGAAGTCTGGCGGCATTTATAATGATTCTACTAAAACTTTTAAGATTGGAACTGAATCCTCTTCTGGCGCCAAGAGTTATCTGGACTTCTCGAAAGATTGCTTTACCAAAGGTAACACCACCGTAACTATTAAAGCTGACGATTACAAGGATTTGACTTTCACTGTAACCGTCGACGCTGACGGAAACCTGTCTATCAAGTAAACCCCCACAAAAAAGGAAACCCACCCGGGTTTCCTTTTTTCTTACCTATATTCCCTCAGCAGCGCCTGACACCCTTCCAGCAAATCCTCCCACACGGCATCAAAATCGCCGGTATACCATGGGTCGGCGACCTCCTCGCCTTTTCGGTCGGTAAAATCCAGCAGCAAATGCAGCTTTCCGTCCGGATCGCCGCCGCAAATGCGCTGCATGGTGCGCAGATTGGACCGGTCCATGCCAATCAGCAGATCAAACCGATCTAATCTGCGCGCGTCATCTGCCGCGCCGCATGATGGCCGCACGGGATTCCCTGCTCAAGCAGCTTGCGCCGCGCCGGCGGATACACCGGATTGCCGATCTCCTCACGGCTGACAGCCGCCGATTCGATCTCCCAGTCACCCGCGACGCCTTCTCGCTTTACCAGTTCCTTCATGATATATTCTGCCATCGGACTGCGGCATATATTGCCATGGCAGATAAAAAGTATCCTCACCCAAACGCCTCCTGCTGTTTTTCTCCATCATATCACACAGAGCCGCAATCGTCACGCAATTTCAAAACCCCAGTGCTCCCACCATTCCTGTGAACGGCATGCGCGCCTCGTTTTTTTCGTGCAAAACAGTACCCCGCCGAACGGAATTTTACTCGCTTTCCATCCGGCGGGGTATCTCAATTATGAGGAGTTGTTCTTCATATTGCGGAAGCTGCGGTCTTGCAATTCGCCAGCCGGTATCGAAGAAGCCGTTACTCGACGGTGCTGTCCGTGCCTTCCGCGTTGTCTGCTATGTTTATAGCATAGCAGATTTTCGATCAGCCGGAACGTCTTTTTCACGAAATGCAGTTTTGCGGGAACGAAATGCAGAAAGTTCCTACCTGAAAGCGAAAAATTGGCAGTTCGCGCGTCCGGCGAAGCTCTTTCTGTAGAAATTCCGGAAAATTATTAAGAAACAGGCACGAAAAAGTCATAAAAAAGGGTTTCCCGATAGGAAACCCTTTCATTTCGCAATTTTGCGACCGGTTAGAATGTAGGCAGATTCTTTTTCCACGCACCGGACTTATAGAAGAACACCGACAGACCCGAGCCGAGGAACCAGCCGATCGGCCAGCTGAGCCAGATACCGTGCTCGTTGCCGACCACATAGAACAGCGCAATGGACAGCACCACGCGGATAATCAGGTCGGAAAACGTCGTTACCATGAACGGACGCATTGCACCGGCACCGCGCAGCACGCTGTCGCACACGAACTTGGTGCATACGACCAGATAGAACGGTACGACCGTGAACAGATAGCCTCGTGCGACATCAATAACGCCGGAGGCACTGCCCGCCGGAACGAACAGGCTGATGATCTTGTTCGCAAACGGCAGATAGACCGCCATGAACACCACAGACAGGCCGAGCGAATACACCGCACCCCATTTGAGGCCCGGACCGATGCGGTCCAGCTTGCGCGCGCCGATATTCTGTGCAACATAGCTGGACAGACCCGAGGCGAACGACATACAGCAGGTCAGCGCAAACTGGTTGACGCGGTTTGCCGCCGAGAATCCCGCGATAACGGTCGCACCGCACAGATTGATGTAATACTGGATGACCACATTGCCGACCGATACGAAGCTCTGCTGTGCGATAGACGGCACGGCGTAGTTTGTCAGGCGGCGCAGCATTTCGGGCGCGAACAGCACGAAATGGTTGCCCGTATCAAACGAGCGCACACGGCGCAGCAGCAGCACAAACGCCAGAATACCGGACGCGCCCTGCGCGATAAACGTCGCCCATGCAACACCGGCAACGCCCCAGTGCAGACCGGCAACAAATACCATATCCAGAATGACATTGCCGACCGAGGACAGCACAAGCAGGATCAGCGGCGTTCGGCTGTCGCCCATGGCATTGAAGATACCCGTACACACGTTATAGATAAACAGGAACAGCAGACCGAACACATACACGCGCAGATACAGCGAACCGTCCGCAAAGATGTTCTCCGGCGTGGACAGCGCGTTCATGATGCCGTGCGTACCGATGGCTCCGATCAGCGTCAGCAGCAGCGCTACCGTCGTGGTGGTGAGCAGTGCGGTTGAGATGGCGGTCTTCATGCGCAGATAGCGCTTTGCGCCGAACAGCTGCGAAACGAGTACGCCGGTACCGATGTTGATACCGGTTGCAACCGCAACGAACAGCTGCGTGATCGGATAGCTGGCGCCAACGGCGGCCAGCGCCAGCTCACCGGCTTCTACGGTCTCGGCAAAACGGCCTACGATGATGGAGTCAGCCATCTGGTACAGCTGCTGGAACGCAACGCTGAGCAGCAGCGGAATCGAGAACCAGAACAGCTTCTGCGACGGTTTTCCGACGGTAAGGTCAGTGGTCAAATGGGATACCTTCTTTCGGGAGTCTGCTTATCCAGTTTTGACCGGATAAAATGGGATTTATTGCAATTTTATGCTCTCCCCGAAGGGAGAGCATAATTTTGCGACTTTAATTGACGTTGTTACGCCTTTTTCTTCTGACGTGCAGTAATAACCGCAACGGTGAGCACCAGCAGCACCACACCTACGCCAAGCGCCAGAATGTCGTTTCCGGTCACACCGCCGACAAGGAAGCCTACAAAGCTTATCGCCGCGATCATCAGCGCGTACGGCATCTGCGTGGAAACGTGATCAATGTGGTTGCACTGTGCACCCGCGGATGCGAGGATGGTCGTATCCGAAATCGGCGAAATGTGGTCGCCGCAGACCGCACCGGACAGGCAGGCTGCCACGGTCATGATCAGCATGGTGGACGGTGCATCGCCGAATACCGCAATAGCGATCGGGATCAGGATGCTGAACGTGCCCCAGGAGGTACCGGTGGCAAAGGCCAGACCGAGCGCGATGAGGAAGAATACCGCCGGCATGAACATACCGATGGTGGATTCCGCCTTCACCACAGAGGATACGAAGCCGCCGATGTTGAGGTACTCTTCACGGCAGACACCGGACAGCGTCCACGCAAGCGTCAGGATGAGGATGGCCGGAACCATTGCCTTGAAGCCCTCGGTGAATGCCTCACAGAACTGGCCAAAGGACAGCACCTTGCGCGGGATGTACAGCACAAAGGTGAACAGCAGCGTAAAGAACGAGCCGAGCACCAGCGCGGTGGAAGAATCGCAGTTTGCGAACGCCTCAACGATGTTCGCGCCTTCCAGAATGCCGCCGGTGTACAGCATGCCTGCAATGCAGAGCACGATCAGTACGCTGATCGGCAGGATCAGGTCGTAAACCTTGCCCGAGCCGGCTACAACGTGAGTCTCCTCAATCAGAGAGAGGTCATCGTCCTTATGCGCGAGCTCGTACTTTTTCATCGGGCCGAAGTCGAAATCAGCAGCCATCAGCCAGATGAGGAACGCCAGCGTGAGCAGCGCGTACAGGTTCAACGGGATGGTCTTGAGGAACAGCGAGAAGCCGTCCAGCGTGCTCGATTCCGGCAGGGACGAGCCGACCGCCGCCGCCCACGAGGAGATCGGCGCGATGATGCAGACCGGAGCCGCCGTTGCATCGATGATGTACGCCAGCTTTGCCCGGGAAATGTTGTACTTGTCCGTCACCGGGCGCATAACCGTGCCGACGGTGAGGCAGTTGAAGTAATCGTCCACGAAAATGAACATTCCGAGGAACGAGGTCGCAAACGACGCGCCGCGCCGGCTGCGAATGGTTTTGACCGCCCACTCACCGTATGCGCGTGACGCGCCCGATTTTGTGATCAGTGAAACCAGAATACCGAGCAGTACGAGGAAGATACAAATATTGATATTATCTCCCAATTTACCGCCCATGATGGTGAAAGTCGTCTCGACGGCTTTCAGCGGATGGAAGCCCGTATAGAGCAGCGCACCCGAAAGAATACCGATCATCAGTGAGGAGTAAACCTCCTTTGTGATCAGCGCAAGCGCGATCGCGATGATCGGCGGCAGCAGTGTCCAAACAGTTGCCGTAACGTCCATTCCTTATTTCCCCCTTATACACAGACAAATCGTGTCCGCAATTCCATTCTATTTTATATGGATTTAACCGGATTTACAAGTGCTAATCCTGTTTTTTCCGTCCGAAAGGATATTTTTGTGCAACTTGCAATGGTTTAACGTCATAAATTGCGTTTATAGCGACACCATTCCGCAATCACCTGCCGCCGAAGTGCCAGCACGCCCGCCAGATTAGGCAGCGCCATCAGGCCGTTGAACGTGTCGCTGAGCGCCCACACCGGCTCCAGCCGCATCATGCAGCCCGCTACCGCCGCCAGAAGAAAGGCCGCCTTGTAGACCGGAATTACCCGCTCCCCCATCAAATAGGCCGCTGCACGCTGCCCGTAATACGACCAGCCGAGCAGGGTCGAGAATGCAAACAGCGCGAGCGACACCGCAACGAAGCCCCCGCCGAACCGTCCGAATACGGTGGAGAACGCCTCTGCGGTAAGCTGTGCACCGGTTGTCAGCTGAGAAAGCAAAGGCGTTCCGGACGCGAGTGCGTAGCGGCTTACGTCGTATACCCCGCTCGTGAGAATGACGAACGCGGTGACGCTGCACATCACAATCGTGTCGAAGAACACCTCAAACACCGCCCACATCCCCTGTTCACACGGCTCCCTTGCGTCTGCGGCGGCATGCACCATGACGGACGAGCCCAGTCCGGCCTCATTTGAAAATATGCCGCGCGACACACCCGCCCGGACGGCCTGCGTCATGCCGTAGCCGAGCACGCCGCCCGTGCCTGCCCTTGTGTCGAACGCCATCGAGCAAATCTGCGCGAACGCCTGCGGCAGATTCGCTCGATGCACCCACAGCACAACGACCGCGCCGCCCATGTAGAACAGCGCCATGAACGGCACGAGTGTTTCCGTCACGCGGGACAGCCGTTTGAGGCCGCCGAGAAGCACCGCGCCGAGCAAAACCGCTGTCACCGCGCCGACGATCCCGCTCGGTATGCCGAACGAACCGGAAAGTCCCTGCGCGATTGAGTTGCACTGGCTCATATTGCCGATACCGAACGATGCCAACACACAGAACAGCGCAAAGGCTCCCGCCAATAGCGGACTGTGCAGACCGTTTTTCAGGTACAGCATGGCTCCGCCGCGCCAGCTGCCGTCCGCTCCCCGCTCGCGGTAGAGCATGCCGAGCGTGTTCTCCGCGAACGCGGTCATCATGCCGACAAAGGCGCTCACCCACAGCCAGAGCACCGCGCCCGGACCGCCGAGCGTCAGCGCGGTTGCCACGCCCGCGATGTTACCCGTGCCGACCGTCGCGGCAAGTGCGGTGCACATGGCCGCAAACGGAGAAACGCCGCCGCTTGTCCGTCTTGCGGCACCGGTAAAGCAGGAAAACAGCGTTTTCCGCAGCCAGAGCGCGCAGTACCGCACCTGAAAAACTCCGGTCACCGCCGTGAAGTACAATCCGGTGCCAAGCAGCAGAATCAGCATGGGCGCGCCCCATATCAGGCCGCGCAGCCGCTCATTTACTTGTAAGATATCGTCCATCAGCATCCCACCTCTCCCCTGTTCCGCATTATATGAACCGGATTTCAGCGGCAGAACGCCCATAATTACTCATTTCTAACGACTAATTCCTACTTCAAATAACAGAAAGCCGCCCGGACAGGCGGCTTTCTGTTATTTGCGAAATTATTCCATCATACCAACGCAGTCGAAGTACGGCTTCTCTGCGATCTTGTCCTTATTCTCCTTGAACAGCGTGTGACCGAGTGTGATGACCAGATAATCTGCCTTGAGAACCTCCTCGAACGATACGTTCGGGATGTTCTGCACCTCAGTGTCCTTGGCGAACGGCTCACACGCGATAACCTTTACGCCCTTTTCCTGTAGGATGTGGCACAGCTCGATAGACGGCGACTCACGCAGGTCGTCAACATCCGGCTTATAGGACAGGCCGAGCACGCCGACCGTGTCGGTTACCTTCTTCATCTTTGCTACAACCTTGTCAGCGACGAAGTGCGGCTTGTTCTCGTTGCGCTCGCGTGCCGCAAGGATAACCTTTGCCTCCGCCGGGAACTGCTCGTAGATAAACCACGGGTCAACTGCGATGCAGTGGCCGCCAACGCCGACACCCGGGGTCAGGATGTTAACGCGCGGATGGCAGTTTGCCAGCTTGATCAGCTCAAAAACGTCAATGCCCATCTTGTCGCAGATGACGGACAGCTCGTTTGCGTAAGCGATGTTGACATCACGGAAGGTGTTCTCGGTCAGCTTGCACATTTCGGCGGTTAGGTCGTCGGTCTTGTGAACGACACCCTTCTCAAGCACCTTCTCGTAGATGGATGCCGCCATTTCAGCAGCCTCCGGCGTGCGGGCACCGACGATGCGGTCATTGTTCTTCAGCTCGTACATCATGTTGCCCGGGATAACGCGCTCCGGACAATGTGCAACGTGAATCTCATTCATCGGGATGCCGGATTCCTCGCTCAGTACGCGTGCGAGCATCTCGGAGGTGTGCGGCGGCACGGTGGACTCCAGAATGACCAGATTGGACGGCTCGAGCACCTTGCCTGCCATACGGCCTGCAGACTCTACAAAGCGCAGATCGGCCTTGTGGCTGCCGTTCTCGTCCTTGAAGAACGGCGTCGGCACCGAAATATAAAATACATCGGACTTGCCAAGCTCTTCGGAAAAATGCAGATGACCGTGTGCAACAGCCTTTTCAAATGCTTCCTGCAGACCCGGCTCTACAATATGGATATGACCGCCCTGCAGGGTTTCGATAGTCTTTTTGTTTACGTCAAAGCCGCAGACCTCAAAACCAGCCTCAGCCAGCGTGATCGCCGTCGGCAGGCCGATATAACCCAGTCCCATGACAGTAATTTTCATAATTTTCGTACCTCGTTCAGCATAATCTTCTTACATTATACCACTTTTTTCACGGAATTCAACGTAGTGTTTGAATTTTCACCGAAAAGAGTCTATAATGATACTATCGTTCGTTTATGCAAGTATCATAAACGGCTGTCGGAACCTTTTATCTTCCGATTACATATACTGCTTTATACCCCTAAAGTTTGGAAGGGATACTATGATTTTTAAGGGATTGCTTGAGGATGCACGCTCGATCCGGGACCGCGACCCGGCAGCACGCACCACACTGGAAGTTGTTTTGCTCTATCAGGGTTTTCACGCCCTGTTTTACCACCGTCAGGCTCACTGGCTGTACAAACACAAGCATTTCTTTCTTGCGCGTGCGCTGTCGCAGTTTGCGCGGCATATGACCGGTATTGAGATTCACCCGGGCGCCAAGATTGGCAAACGCCTGTTTATTGACCACGGCATGGGCATCGTTATCGGTGAAACCGCTGAGATTGGCGACGACTGCACGATTTACCACGGTGTAACGCTCGGCGGTACCGGTCACGACACCGGCAAGCGTCACCCGACCATCGGCAACAACGTGCTCATTTCGACCGGTGCGAAGGTTCTCGGACCGTTCAAGGTAGGTGACAACAGCCGTATCGGCGCGAATGCTGTCGTACTGCAGGAGGTTCCGCCGGATTCCACGGTTGTCGGCATCAAGGCGCGCGTCGTCAAGATTGCCGGTCAGCGTGTCGGTCCGTCTCCGGCGTATGCGCTCGACCAGATCAACCTGCCGGACCCGCTTGCACAGGAACTGTGCCGTCTGCAGAACCGTGTTTACGCCAACGAGCAGAAGCTCAAAAAGGAAGAGGAACGCGAGCGCGAAGCCGACAAATAATACACATAAAAACAAGCCCTTCGGTGCAAACTGTCACCGGAGGGTTTCTTTTATGAAAATTTCAGTGAAATATGCGGTCACAGGTGCTCTTTCCGGTGCAGCAAACGGATTTTTCGGGGCAGGCGGCGGGTTATTTCTTGTACCGCTGCTGATTTCCTGGTGCGGCATGGAGCAGAAGCGCGCGTTTGCGACCTCAGTCGCGGTAATTTTTCCGCTGTGTGCGGTCTCGGCGGTCATTTACCGGCTGAAGGGTGGTCTGCCGATTGCGCAGGCGGTGCCGTATCTGCTCGGCGGCGCGGCAGGCGGCGTGCTGGCCGGAAAGTTATTCGGCAGGGTAAAGGCAGACTGGCTGCGCCGTGCATTCGGCGTGCTGATTCTCTACGGCGGCATCCGTGCCGTCCTGCTGCTGTGAGCGCGGTACTTGCGGTCGCAATCGGTCTGCTGACCGGTATTTTAAGCGGCTTCGGCATTGGCGGCGGCTCACTTTTGCTGCTGTATCTGACGCTTTTTGAAGGGGCAGGGCAGTATCAGGCGGGCGGCATCAACCTGCTGTATTTTCTCTCGTGTGCGCCTGCAGCGCTGATTTCACACCGCAAAAACGGACTCATCGAAAGGGAAGCGGTCAAATGCTGCGTACCGGCAGGCGTGGTGACGTCCGTGCTTTCGGCGCTGCTTGCCGCAAGAGTGGACACCGACCTGCTGCGGCGTGCTTTCGGCGTGGTTTTACTCTATATCGGTGTAAAAGAGACCTTTTTGCGCAAAAAATAACACCTTCTTCACATTTCGTGAAGAAGGTGTTGCTTTTATTTATACTTCTGATACTCGCCGACGGCAAGCTCGTCACAGCGGTTGTTATATGGATTATCCGCGTGACCCTTGACCCAATGGAACCGCACCTCGTGTTTATCCAGCAGATCGAGCAGACGACCCCAGAGTTCCGGATTTTTTGCGGGTTTCTTATCGCTTTTAACCCAGCCGCGCGCACGCCAGCCCTTGGCCCAGCCCTTGGTAATGCCGTCAACAACATACTTGCTGTCCGAATACAGATCGACCAAGCACGGCTCCTTGAGAGTCTCGAGGGCGGTAATTACACCGAGCAGCTCCATGCGGTTGTTCGTGGTGGACGGCTCGGAGCCGGAAAGCTCCTTTTCCGCCTTGCCGTACTGCAGGATCGCACCCCAGCCGCCGGGTCCCGGATTGCCCGAGCACGCACCATCTGTGTAAATGGTTACAGTTTTCATTGGTTTTCTCCTGAATATCGTTTCTTTTCGCGCGTCAGCGCGCATGAAATAGGATTGCAGAGCAATCCATAAAAACCGGGAGCATGTATCTCGGTTTTTATACCCTAAGAGGGAGAAAGTTTCCGTATGGGAACTTTCGGACGACTTTGGAACGGCCCACGGTCCGTTCCTCTTGTCGGCGGAACTGTAGTTCCGCGACAGCTATTTAGATTGTGAAAAGGTGGAATACCTTTGTTGCCAATTCCGAAGCGAGGATCGCTGCCAGCATCACCGGAGCCACCCAGCGCACCATAACGCGGTGCAGCTTCTCGCGGTGGAACGAACCGGCACCTTCCTTTACCTCGTCTGCGATGACCTTGGTGCCGACTACATGACCAATCAGGATGCAGGTGAGCAGCGCCACGATCGGCATGAGCACGGAGTTGGAGATAAAGTCAAAGAAATCGAGGAACTGCATACCGATAATGGTAATCGTTGCCCACGGACCATAGCCGAGACAGGACAGCATGCCAATGATCAGGCAGCTTGCCGTAATAGCGATGGTAGCCGTCTTACGCTTCATGTGTGCCTTGTCCATCAGCACGGAAACCAGTGTTTCCATCAGCGAAATGGAGGAGGTCAGCGCCGCAAACAGTACGAGCAGGAAGAATACCGCGCCGATAATGGTGCCGAACTTCATGGAGTCGAATACCATCGGCAGAGTGATGAACATCAAACCCGGACCGCTGTTTACCTGAGACGGATCGCCGCCGTTGAACGCGATAACCGCCGGAATGATCATCAGACCGGCCACAAACGCGAACAGCGTGTCGAAAATCTCAATCTGGGTGACAGAGTGCTCAAGCAGATTTTCCTTCTGCATATAGGAGCCGTAGGTGATCATAATACCCATTGCCAGCGACATCGAGTAGAACATCTGTCCCATCGCACCAAGCACGGTAGATACCGAAAACTGCGAAAAATCGGGCAGAATATAATATTTCAGGCCCTGCAGCGCACCCGGAATGGTCAGCGAGTAGATTGCGATAACGACCGCCAGAATGGCGAGAATCGGCATCATGATACGACTTGCCTTCTCGATGCCCTTCTCAACACCAAAGATAACGACAATGGTGGTCGCCAGCACGAACAGGATGAACCACGGGGTCGGTCCGTTGAAGCTGAAAATCGTCGAGGACAGCGAACCCGCATCGTAGCCAATGAAATTGCTGAAAAATCCGCCGTTGTCGGCCGCCTCAAGTGCGTTGCCGCTGATAAAGGTGAACAGGTATTTCATAACCCATCCGCCGATAACACAGTAATACGGCGTGATGATGAACGGCACGAACGCCGCCAGCCAGCCAAGGAATCCGAACCGCTTATCGAGCGCCTTGTACGCACCGATGCAGGACAGACGGGTCTTTCGTCCGATGGCAATCTCGGTAATCATCAGTGAAAAGCCGAACGTCAGCGCGAGAATGAGGTACACCAGCAGGAAAATACCGCCGCCGTACCGTGCCGCCAGATAGGGGAATCGCCAAAGGTTGCCCAGACCTACCGCCGAGCCTGCCGCCGCCAGCACGAAACCAATTCGGCTGGAGAAGCTGCTTCTCTTTTTTTGTTCCATGTTTTGTGTTTTACTCCCTTACATACAATATCTTTTAGACTATCCGAAATGACAGCCATAATGAAATAAAATTATTTCTATTTTACCATATCCGAAAGTTTTTCACAAGCTGTTTGCAGGAAAAGTACATTGTGCTATAATATCTTTTATCGGATATGATCGTTTTACCTTCCATAATTTGAAAGAAACGGCAGTATTCCTTCCGCAGAGCGGGCTGCCCTCTATCATTTAAGCATATATGAAACAACAAACCATAAACGAGGTGTATTGACATGAAAAAATACAAATTCGGTGTTCTCGGTGCCGGCAACATGGGTACCGCTATTGCGGAAGGCGCAGTGCGCGCAGGCCGTTTTGCGCCTGAGCAGGTGCTGATGTTCAACCGCAGCGAGGAAAAACGCGCCGCTCATGCAGCCAAGGGCTACGCCGTCACGGGTGACTATACCGAGGTCTACGCAGAAAGCGAGATCGTGCTGCTGGCTGTCAAGCCGCAGAATTTCGATGAAATCCTGCCGAATCTGGCGAAATATGAAGGGGAGAAGCCGCTTGTCGTATCCATTGCCGCAGGCGTGACCTTCGCCAAGCTGGAGGGTGCGCTCGGCGCGGACACCGCGATGATCCGCGTGATGCCGAACACACCGCTTATGCTCGGCGAGGGTGCAACCCAGCTGGTTAAGAATGCGGCTGCAACCGACAAGCAGCTGTCCGAACTCTGTGAACTGTTTAACACCATGGGCGTTACCGTCACGTTTGAGCAGGAGAACATGCTCAACGAGGTCATTCCGTATGCCGGTTCGGCTCCGGCGTACCTGTATGCCTACGCGGACGCGTTCGTGCAGAGCGCAAAGCAGCACGGCATCAACGAGGACGACGCGCTGACGCTCATCTGTCAGACCATGATCGGCTCGGCAAAAATGCTGCTGCGCCGCGATAAGACACCGGCAGAGCTGATCCGCGCGGTGTGCTCGCCCGGCGGCACCACCATCGAGGGCATGAAGGTGCTCGAGGACCGCGATCTGTACGGAATCGTGTCGGAAGCCTGCGATAAATGCATTAAGCGTGCCTACGAGCTTGGCTAAATGTGCCGTTAGCATTGACTTTGCCCCGTCCGTATGGTAAAGTATAGGCAAAGCACTTAATCGGCATTTACGCCGTATTTTGTTTGATTGATTTTTATTATGACAATAGTTCCGCATCATTTGAGAGGGAGTGGATACCGTGAAAAATTCTACCAAGGTGAAAGCAGGTCTGCTGCTGACCAGCCTTGCCTGTGCAGCCGGTGCTACCGCAGCGCTTGTTATGCTTCAGAAAAAGCGTGAAGAGGAAGTTTACCACGAGGCTGAACTGAAGGCCATGGATGAGCTGGAGGAAATGATGCGTGCCGAGTCCGACTGTGCCTCCTGCGCATGTGCAGAGGAGTGCGCGGACACTTCGGTATATCAGGACGCATTTGACGATGCACCCAAGGCTGCTGAACCGGCGGCTGAGGAGTCTCAGACTGAGGCCGAGGAAGAGCCGGAAGCCGAAGAGGACTAACTCAATGTTACCAGCAAACGGACGGAATACTCCGTCCGTTTTGTTTATCTAAATAACTAAAATAAGGAGTTTTACCCATGATCGAATACGAAGGCAGAGTTTTTCGTCCGCCCTCTGAGGCATACAGCCTGATTGTGCAGGTCACCATCGGCTGCAGCCACAACAAGTGCACCTTCTGCGATATGTACAAGGAAAAGCGTTTCCGCGTGCGCAAGCTGGAGGAGGTCAAGGCTGATTTTGATGAAGCACGCCGCATGTACCGCCGTGTCGGCCGCATTTTTCTGGCAGACGGCGATGCGCTGATGTGCCGTCCCGAGCACATGGCAGAAATCCTGCGCTACATCAAGAAGGTATTTCCGGAGTGCGAGCGCGTTACCAGCTATGGCTCTCCGGCGTCCATTCTGTGCAAAAAGCAGGAAGATTTGAACATGCTGCACGATCTGGGTCTGGATATGATCTATCTGGGTCTGGAATCCGGCTCGGATGAGGTACTGCGCCGCATCAACAAGGGCGAAACCGCCGATGAGATCGTTCGTGCGGGTTTGATGGTCAAGGAAGCCAGCATGAAGCTGTCCGTTACCTGCATTGCGGGTCTCGGCTCGCTGGAGCTGAGCGAGGAGCACGCCATCAAGACCGCAGAAGCGCTCTCCCGCATGAAGCCGGAGTACATTGGCCTGCTGACCCTGCTGTTTGAGCTGCCGACGCCGCTCATGCGCGACTGGCAGGAGGGCCGTTTCTACCTGATGAACCCGATTGAAATCGCGCACGAAACCCTCATCCTGCTCGAGCATATCGACTCCGAGGGCAGTATTTTCCGTGCAAATCACGCGTCTAACTACGTTAATCTGGCGGGCACGCTCAACCAGGACAGGGAAGCCATGTGTGCACGTCTGCGCAAGGCCCTTGAGGGCAAAATCAAATTCAAGAGTGAGCAATACCGGGCAAGATAACCAATTTAATGTAACTTAAATTGTGATAATCCGCAAAATTGTTAACATTCTGTGTTGTTTGCGTTACAATTTTCAAAAAAGCGAGACAATGTGCAAAAAGTGTGCTATACTGGTTTCGATCGTGAAAAGCGGAGAGGATGCTTTTCGGGCGTTAAGAATTTGTTAATTTAGTATTTACTGTTAGAATTAACATGTGTTCCGTCTTGGAGGACTGATAAATGGATTCCGTATCCCACATTCGCGTTGCAAATCTGCTGATGGATTACGTTGAGCAGACCTGCGGCGTGACCTTTGATCAGAGCGGCTTTATTTACGGCAACCTGAAACCGGATCTGACCGGTACTTACCTCACCAAACGCCATAACCCATCCATTATGATGGATGAGGTGATGGAAAAAATCCGCACTTTTACGCGCAAGTATACCATCGGGCGTACCAACGGACGCGAGCTGTCGGTTGATCTCGGCGAGATCTGTCACTACATGACCGACTTTTTCACATACCCGCACAACGACGATATCTACGAGCACAATCTGCTTGCGCATTATGTTTATGAAAAGCGCGTTGCACTGGTAATTCGCCGCCGTATGACCGAAGATAAGTTTGAGAAATGGGCAAGTCCCATCATTCCGCCCACGACCGTGGACACACTCGTGAACCGCATTTCCACGATGCACGAGGCTTACCGCACTTCGACTAAGCCGCATGGCATCAACGACGATCTGCAGCATATCTGCATCGCTACTGCTACCGTGGTGCTGTCTATCATCAGCATCGTTTACGAGCAGGTCGAGGATACTGCAGTCGCTACCGCGTAAAACTGTATAAGTCAAAAAACCGCCTTTACAGGCGGTTTTTCTGTTTTTCAGACACAAAAAGACGAGTCCAAACGGACTCGTCTTTTGCTTTTTATTCTTCGGTACTCTCTGCGGTACTCTCTGCGTTTTCAGCGGATTCAGAGGTTTCTTCCTCGGCTTCTGCCGGGTCTTCCTCCTCCTTGTCCGTGCGGGCAATCGAGATAACCTTTACGTCCTCGCCGGTACGCATGACGATAACGCCCTGCGAGCCGCGGCCGCATTCGCGGATCTCCTCAACGCCGGTACGGATGATAACGCCGTCGTCGGTGATGATCATAACGTCGTTTTCGCTGTCTACTACAGCGATGCCTGCCACCAGACCGGTCTTTTCGGTCAGGTTATGCAGCATCATGCCGCCGCCGCCGCGATGATGCACGGTGAACTCCTCGACCGGGGTGCGCTTGCCGTAGCCGTTCTCGGTGATAGAGAGCACATATGCGTCCTTGCGGGCACGCGCCGCGCCGATAACGTAATCACCCTCGGCCAGCTTGATGCCGCGCACGCCGGTAGCCACACGGCCCATTGCACGAACCTCGTTCTCGTCAAAGCAGATGGCCTTGCCCTCGTGGGTGGCGATCAGGATGTTCTGCTCGCCGTCGGTCAGACGAACGTCAACCAGTGCGTCGTCCTCGTTGAGGTTGAGCGCACGCAGACCCGCGCGGCGGATGTTCTGCAGGTCGCTCAGCACGATACGCTTTGCAATACCCTGACGGGTGACGAAGAACAGGAACTTATCGTCCGCAAACTCTTGAATCGGGAACATTGCGGTGATTTTTTCGCCGTTTTCCAGTTCCAACAGGTTAACAATGTTCATGCCCTTAGCCGAGCGTCCGGTCTCCGGAATCTGGTAGCCCTTGAGCTTGTATACCTTGCCGCGATCCGAGAAGAACAGGATGGTGTCATGCGTGGATGCGGTGAAGATATCCTTTGCGAAGTCCTCCTCACGGGTGCTCATTGCGGAAACACCGCGGCCGCCGCGGCGCTGTGCGCGGTAAACCGAGGTCGGCTGGCGCTTGATATAGCCGAAGTGGGTGAGGGTGTACGCGCAGTCCTGCTGCTCGATGAGGTCCTCAATGTCGATCTCGTCAGCCACATTCTCAATGCGCGTATGGCGCTCGTCGCCGTATTTCTGCTTGATCTCCTGCAGCTCCTGCTTGACAACAGCAAGAATATTCGCATCGCACGACAGAATTTCCTCAAAGCCTGCAATGCGGCCCTCGAGGTCCTTGTACTCGTCGTTGATCTTCTCCTGCTCCAGACCGGACAGGCGGCCCAGACGCATATCTACGATAGCCTGCGCCTGCGGCTCGTCGAGGTGGAACTCGAAATGCTCCGAGCCGTCCACGATGCCGAGCAGCGCAATCTGGTCGATCCAGAACGGCTCTGCCATCAGGTTTTCCTTGGCTTCGGCCTCGTTCTTGGAGGCGCGGATGATTGCAATAATGCGGTCGATATTGTCAGTTGCGACCTTGAGACCCTCCAGAATGTGCGCACGGTCGCGCGCCTTCTTGAGATCAAAGCGCGTGCGGCGCTCGACAACGTCCTTCTGGAAGCCAATATACTGATCGAGAATCTGGCGCAGCGTCAGCACACGCGGCTGGAGTTTGCCGCCCGCACCCGGCACGAGCGCGATGTGGATCATCGAAATGGTATCCTCGAGCTGCGAATAGGTGAACAGCTGGTTGAGGATGACCTGCGCGTTGGCATCGCGGCGAACATCCACGACAATCTGCATACCTTCACGCGAGGAATGGTCCTGGATATTCGTGATGCCGTCGATGCGCTTGTCTTTGACCAGATTTGCCATGGACTCGACCAGACGCGCCTTGTTTACCATGTACGGGATTTCCGTAATAACAATCTGGCTCTTGCCGTTCGGCAGATCTACAATCTCGGTCTTTGCGCGAACCTTGATCTTGCCGCGGCCGGTCGCGTAGGCAGCGCGAATGCCGCTGCGGCCCATGATAACGCCGCCGGTCGGGAAGTCCGGGCCCTTGATGAACTGGCAGATCTCGTCCATCTCCGCCTCGGGATGGTCGATGACATAGCAGGTGCCGTCGATAACCTCCGCGAGGTTGTGCGGCGGGATGTTGGTCGCCATGCCGACCGCGATACCGGACGAGCCGTTCACCAGCAGGTTGGGGAAGCGGGAAGGCAGTACGACCGGCTCCTGGCGCTCCTCATCGAAGTTCGGCTGGAAATCGACCGTGTTTTTCTTGATATCCGCCAGCATGTAGTTTGCCAGCTTGGCCATGCGGGCCTCGGTGTAACGGTAAGCTGCCGGGGGGTCGCCGTCCACGGAACCGAAGTTGCCGTGACCGTCGATCAGCGGATAGTGCAGCGAGAACGGCTGCGCCATACGCACCATCGCGTCGTAAACCGATGCGTCGCCGTGCGGATGATACCGGCCGAGCACATTACCGACGGTCGTTGCCGACTTGCGGTAGGGCTTGTCCGAGGTCAGGCCGTCCTCGTACATCGCGTACAGGATACGGCGGTGTACCGGCTTTAAGCCGTCACGCACATCAGGCAGCGCACGGCCGACAATAACACTCATTGCATAGTCGATGTAGCTTTTCTTCATCTCGCGTTCGAGATCGACCTGCATGATTTTCTGCTGTTCGTATTCTTGACTCATATTTTAATTTTGCCTCCAAAAGTGTTGGCTTTCAGCCGAAAACGACTGTTTTTATCGCTTAGAGGATACTGAGTAGCTCGTCTACCTGCTCCTCGGTCGTGGCCCAGCTGGTTGCCAGACGGATGACCGTATGCTCCGCGTCGTATTTCTCTATAAAGCTGTAAACTACCTTGCTTTGCAGCTCGGGCAGTCTGCTGTTTTCCACGATGATGAACTGCTGATTGGTGGGGGACTCGAGCGCAAAGCGATAGCCCTTGGCCTTGAGCCCGTCGCGCAGCTTGATGGCGAGTTTGACCGCCGGTGCACAGATTTTCTCGTACAGACCGTCGGTAAACAGGGCGTCGAACTGCAGCGCGTTCAGACGGCCCTTGGCGATCATCGCGCCGCGGCGCTTGACCATCGTGACGAACTGTTTCGGCATATTGCCGTGCGTGAACACAACCGCCTCGCCGCAGAGCGCGCCGCACTTGGTGCCGCCGATGTAGAACACATCGGTGAGCTTGGCAATGTCCTGCAGCGTCACATCGGTGTCCGCCGTAAGGCCGTAGCCGAGGCGTGCGCCGTCCAGAAACAGCGGCATGGAAAACTCTCTGCACACGGCAGACAGGCGTTCCAGCTCATTTTTGGTGTAAAGCGTGCCATATTCGGACGGATGTGAAATGTAAACCATGCCCGGAAATACCATGTGGTCGTGGCTTGCGTCCGCATAAAAGGTCTGAACATATTCACGGAGATCGTCCGCATCCAGCTTGCCGTTCTTATGCGGAACGGTCAGCACCTTATGTCCGGTGGACTCGATGGCGCCGGCTTCATGCGTGTTCACATGACCGCAGGAGGACGCTACAACGCCCTCATACGGACGGAGCAGCGTATCAATGACGACCATGTTGGTCTGTGTGCCGCCGGTCAGGAAATACACCTGAGCGTCCGGGCAGTCCGCCGCTGCTTTAATCTTTTCTGCCGCCGAGGCGGTAAATTTATCGTTGCTGTAGCCGGAAACCGGCTCCATATTCGTCTGTGCCAGATACTCTAAAACCTTGGGGTGTGCGCCATAACCGTAATCATTTTCAAAAAACAGCATAGTTTTCTCCCTTATACGTCCAGATTCATTACATATTTTGCATTTCGCTCGATAAATTCGCGTCTGGGTTCTACCTTTTCGCCCATCAGGAGCGCAAAGGTCTCATCGGCAGCGGCTGCGTCCTCCATCGTCACCTGCAGCAGCGTGCGGTGCTCCGGGTCCATGGTGGTTTCCCACAGCTGCTGCGGGTCCATCTCGCCGAGGCCCTTGTAGCGCTGTACGCGCACATTGTCGCCCATTTCAGCGATGCAGTCGCGCTGCTGCTCCTCGGTATAGGTGTAGCGGACATCCTTGCCCTTTTCGTTCTTGAACAGCGGCGGCTGTGCGATGAACACATGGCCGTGCTCGATCAGTGGGCGCATGAAGCGGAAGAAGAATGTCAGCAGCAGGGTGCGGATATGGCTGCCGTCAACATCGGCATCGGCCATCAGGATGATCTTGCCGTAACGCAGCTTTGCGAGGTCAAAATCATCACCGAAGCCCGCGCCGAATGCGGTGATCATCGGAGTGAGCTTGTCGTTACCGTAAACACGGTCGAGACGTGCCTTTTCGACGTTCAGCATCTTGCCCCACAGCGGCAGGATGGCCTGATGGCGGCGGTCGCGGCCTTCCTTGGCAGAGCCGCCTGCGGAATCACCCTCGACGATGTAGATTTCGGTGTAGGTCGGGTCCTTTTCGATGCAGTCCGCCAGCTTGCCCGGCAGAGAAGCGGAATCCAGTGCGGACTTGCGGCGGGTCATCTCACGCGCCTTTTTCGCGGCCTCGCGGGCACGCGCGGCGGTCTGCGCCTTTTCGATGATGGTGCGCGCTACCTGCGGGTTCTCCTCGAAGAAGGTCATCAGCTTCTCGGAAACCATTGCGTCCACCAGCGCACGCATTTCGCTGTTGCCCAGCTTGGTCTTGGTCTGGCCCTCGAACTGCGCTTCCTGCAGCTTGACCGAGATAATCGCAGTCAGACCCTCGCGCGCGTCCTCGCCCTTGAAGGACTCATCGTCCTTGAGCAGCTTGTATTTCTTGCCGTAATCGTTGAGTACACGGGTCAGAGCGGCCTTAAATCCGGTCTCATGCGTGCCGCCCTCGGTGGTGTTGATATTGTTTGCGAAGGACAGCATCAGCTCGCTGTAGCTGTCGGTGTACTGCATGGCAACCTCGGCCATCGAGGTATCGCGGCTGCCCTCCATGTAGATCACATTCTCGTGCAGCGGCGTCTTCGTGCGGTTGAGGTGCTCGACAAACTGGCGGATACCGCCCTCATAGTGCATGACCTCCTCGACCGGCTCATCGTCGCGCTCATCGCGCAGCGTGATTTTCAGACCTGCGTTGAGGAACGCCTGCTCGCGCAGACGCTTTTCGAGCACATCGTACTCGTAGATGGTCGTCTCAAAGATCTCCGGGTCCGCATGGAAACGAATGGTCGTGCCGGTTTCGCTCTCGCACGGCGTATCGCGCATCTTGACGGTCGTTACACCGCGCTCAAAGCGCATATAGTGCTTGGTATGGCCGTCGCGGACCTCGGCCTCCAGCCAGTCGGACAGCGCGTTTACGACCGATGAACCAACGCCGTGCAGACCGCCGGATACCTTGTAGCCGGAGCCGTCGAACTTGCCGCCTGCGTGCAGGACGGTGAGCACAACCTCGAGCGTCGGAATGCCCATCTGCGGGTGAATACCGCAGGGAATGCCGCGGCCGTTGTCGGCAACGCGGATGATATCGCCCTTTTCGATCGTAACTTCGATGTGCGTGCAGTAGCCTGCGAGCGCCTCGTCGATCGAGTTATCGACGATCTCATACACCAGATGGTGCAGACCGCGTGCCGAGGTAGAACCGATGTACATACCCGGGCGCTTGCGGACAGCCTCTAAGCCTTCGAGCACCTGAATCTGATTTTCATCATATTTGTCGGTAACCTTCAGGTCGAGCACTTCGTCCTTGATTTCGATTTCTTCACTCATATCGTTAAATTTCCTTTCCAGAAATTGCGGGAACAAAACAAATCGCGCGTCAGCGCGCATAAAATAGAATTTCCATCGGAAATTCATAAAAAGTGGGAGTATGTATCACACTTTTTATACAAGTGCGGAGAAAAGTTTCAACCATCAGGCGGAACTTTTCGTAGCTTGGGATATGTCCGCGTATACGCGGCATATCCTTTTCGTCGAAAAATGTATTTTTCGACGAAGGCGGAGCCTACACGGCGTAGCCCTTTTCAGCGCGGCGCTGAATGGCCTGCGGAGAAAGCTGTGTCAGGTACAGGGTCTCACCGAGGGCGTTTTCGCACAGCACAGCCGCGCGCGGCAGATCGTCGTACAGCTCGATGATCCGTCCCTCGTCCTGCAGGCGTTCAAGCAGCAGGCGCGTGCGCTTGGATGCGGTCGCCGTGTCCATATCGAACACCGCAACTACGCTCTGCAAGGGCACGATGTAGTCCTGACCTAAATGTAAATACATTCTATTCCTCCGGAATAATTAGAAATTAGTAATGCGTAATTAAAGTCCTGCGGATTTTCTATCCGTTTCAACAATCGCGCCGTACGCGACACCCTAATTTCTAATTACTAACTGGATTTAATTATACCACTTTTTTCACTAATTGTGTACCCTAAACCTAAGGAAAAACAAATATTTCTCTGTTTTTTTGAAAGAAAACAAGGGCACGGCAGGAAATTTCGAGGTGGTATCTGTTCCCGCCGTGCAATAGTTTGTAAAATTATGTGATTTTAGTGTGTTTCTGCGGATTTTTCGCCGTTTTGAATATGGAAAACCGCGCCTGCACGCAGCTTTTCCGAGATGCCGTCCTCGCAGCAGGTGATCATAACCTGACCCGCCGATATGCGGTTGAGCACAAAGTCCTGACGGCGGCGGTCAAGCTCGCTGAGCACATCGTCGAGCAGCAGCACCGGATACTCGCCGTCCTCGTCGAAGAACAGCTCACGCTCGGCAAGTTTAAGCGACAGTGTGCAGGTCCGCACCTGTCCCTGCGAGCCGAAGGAAGCGGCACTGCGGCCATCCAATAACAGCTCCAAGTCATCCTTATGCGGACCGGAAAGACAGCTTTTGGCCGCAATCTCGGCGGTTTTATGGCTGAACACATGGTCGATAAGTTGCTTTTCGATTGTTCGAGCATCTGCAAACGGGTCGGTGACGCTCGACACGGTCTTGTACACACCGGAGAGCACCTCATGCGGCGCGATATCTGCATAGACGGCAGCCGCGGCCTTGAGCAGCTTACGGCAGTAGTACGCGCGGTAGCGGATAATCTGCGCGCCGATATGCGCCATGCGCAGCGAGAAATCCTCCCACATGGAGAGCAGGGAAGGCTTTTCTTCGCTGTCGCGCAGAATGCGCGTTTTATGCTCGTGCAGACGGTTGTATTCCTCGAGATAACGTGCGTAGTTAGGCCGCATCTGGCACAGCGCGGTATCGAGAAATCGGCGGCGAGCCGCCGCTCCTGCACGGACGAGCATCAGATCCTCCGGGCAGAACAGCACGGTTTTGAGCAGTCCCTGTGCGTCCGACTGGCGTTTCTGCCGCACACCGTTTTTGTAGATTTCCATCGCTTTGGTGCGGGAAAACCGCAGTTCAAGCGAAATATCGCGCTCCTGCGCGAGAAAATCCGCAAAGATGAAAGCATGATTCTCTCCGAACCGCAGCCCCTCTTTTTTCTGGGCCGTGCGGAACAGCCGCATGGTCGAGCAGGCCGCTGCCGCTTCGAGCAGGTTGGTTTTGCCCTGTCCGTTTTCGCCGCAGATCAGGTTGACCGCCGGATCGAACGCAAACGATTCGTCCGCATAGTTGCGGAAATTCTGCAGTTTTAACGACTTGATGTACATGGGCTTCTCCATATTAGACAATTTGTATGATAACGAACACGCAAAATCGCGTTTGTTATCATGCACAGTGTTTGTTTTATTTGATGCAGACCTTCGCGCCGTCCAGCTCTACCGTGTCACCGGAACGCAGTTTTTTGCCGCGCATGGTGCAGATTTCGCCGTTTACCAGCACTTCGCCCTCGGCAATGCGGATCTTCGCTTCGCCGCCGGAGCTTACCAGGTTTGCAAATTTAAGCAGTGCATCAAGTTTGATGAATTCGGTTTCAATTTTAATTTCAGTCATTGGCTTTCAGTCTCACAGGCAGTACAAGATAGGTGTATTTATCGCCTTCCATCGGCGAAATGATCATTGGGTTGAGTGCGCCCTTGAGCTGCAGCTTCACCTGCTCATCGCCGGCCGCGCGCAGCGCCTCCAGAATGTAGCGGTTGTTGAAGCCGATCTCAAGGTTCTCGATCGAGCCGTCAAACGGGCATTCGTCATAGCTCTTGCCGATCGCGGTCACACACGACATCTGCACATACGAGCCGTCAAAATGGAAGCGGATCGGGTTTTTCAGCTTTTCCGACACGATCAGGGAGACACGTTCGATGCACTGGATCAGCTCCTGGCGATCCGCCGAAACCTCGTGCTCGAACTCCTTCGGAATGGCCGCACGGTAGTTGAGAAACTCGCCGTCGATCAGACGGGTAATGAGAGTCGTGCCGCCGATGCGGAACAAAATGTTCTTGGAATCCGGAAAAATCTCGACAATATCGTCATCATCGCCCAGAATTCGTTCGATCTCGCGCAGGGACGCGCCCGGCACAACAAACTTCATATCACCGGGAACGCCCTCGACGGTCTCGCGGCGCACAGACAGGCGGTAGCCGTCAACGGCCACGACGTTCAGACGGCTGCCTTCGATTTCAAACAGGCAGCCGGTATGGATGGGCTTGGATTCGTTGTCCGAAACCGAGAAAATGGTCTGCGCGATCATGCTCTTGAGAATGGGCTGCGGCAGAGAAAGGCCCTTGTCGCTGGCCACATCAGCCAGAGCCGGATACTCGTCGGCCTCGCTGGCCATCAGGTTGAATACCGAACGGCCGCACTTGATGGTGGTCATCAGCTTGTCGTCGGTCTCAAGGTAGACCACGTCCTGCGGCAGCTTGCGCACGATTTCGCAGAACAGACGGGAATTCAGTACGATTCTGCCGGGTTCTACCACATCGACCTGAGCGGTCGTGCGAATGCCCATGGACAGGTCGTAGCCGGTGATGGTCAGGGTATCTGCATCGGCTGCCAGCAGCAGACCTTCGAGCAGCGGCATCGAGCTTTTGCCGGTTACTGCGCGGGAGGCGATGTTGAGCAGATTCAGCAGGGTTTCTTTTTCACAGGAAAACTTCATAGTTGCTCCTCTCAAAACTGGAAATAAAACAAAGAGTCGATTTATGCAGCGTTTGCATATTTATAAATATACGCCAGCAAATACTGTGCGATTGCACACACTATCTAATGACCATGTCCGCAGTGGGCGAACAGCTTCTGGCCTGCGTTGTCAGAGACTCGAAAGATCACACATAACAGAAGGATAGGATATAGTATTCGTAGTAGTACCTGGGGAAATTGGGGAAAACCCGAAAATCCTCAGGTATGGCGCGGGAAATGTCGTACACAGGAGGTTGTGGATGAAAAATAAACGATACACAGCGAAAATACCCCTGTTATTTATCCACAGAGTTATCCATGTGGAATCCACAGGATGATTGGGGATAACTGAGCTGTGCATTTTCAGACTGTGGAAAAGCCGTTTTGCACGAATGCACGGCAAAGATCAGCCGTCGCCGCGGATATTATTATGCAGCTTTTTGATGACGTCCTCGGTCTCGCGGGAGTTCTTTCGCTCCTCCTCGATCTTGTTGCAGGCGTGCATGACGGTGGTATGGTCGCGTTTGAATATCTTTGCAATATCGGGGAAGGAGTATTCAAGCTCCTGCCGGATCATGTACATCGCCATCTGCCGCGGGTAGGCCACATCCTTAGAGCGATTCTGCGAGATCATCTGCTCGACCGGGATATAGAAGTAGTTCGCTACCGCTTCCATAATGCGCTCCGGTGTCGGATTGAGACCCGGATTCTCGGTACGCAGCGCGTCGATCGCGTTTTCTGCAAGCGAAACCGTGATGCGTTCGCCCATCAGCTCGTGCATGGCCTTGATCTTTTTGACCGCGCCTTCAAGCTGGCGGATATTTGCCTGGATATTCTCTGCAATGTAGTTGGATACGTCATCGGGCAGTTCAACGCCCATTTTGACCGCTTTATCGCGGATAATGGCGATTCTGGTCTCAAAATCAGGCGGCTGAATATCAGCCAGCAGACCCCATTCAAAACGAGTCTTCATGCGGTCCTCGAGCGTGTTGATTTCCTTCGGCGGACGGTCAGAAGTGAGCACGATCTGCTTTTTTGCCTCATAAAGCGCGTTAAAGGTATGGAAAAATTCCTCCTGCGTGCGCTCCTTGCCGGCGATGAACTGCACGTCGTCCAGCAGCAGCAGGTCAACCATACGGTACTTGTTGCGGAATGCCTGTACGTTGCCTTCCTGGATGGCGGTGATCAGCTCGTTGGTGAAATCCTCACCCTTTACATATATAATGCGGTATTCCGGATGGGTGCGGCGCAGCACGTTTGCGATCGCGTACATCAGATGCGTTTTACCCAGACCCGAGTTGCCGTAAATAAAGAGCGGGTTGTTCTCTGCCGCCGGGCGCTGCGAAACCGCAAGTGCAGCCGCATGCGCGAATTTGTTGCTCGAACCGACGATAAAACGCTCAAATGTGTAGTCGTCATACGGAGAAGTGCTCGTGCTCGGCGCGGTGTATTCGCCGGTCACTACAACGATCGTGATCGGGTCGCCGGTCAGGTTGTGCAGCACCTCCTGCAGAGGAGCGATAAATTTGGACTCGATAAATTCTTTCTTAAAGGGTACCGGAGAGTGCAGCACCAGCCGATTATCCCCAAAGGAAACGACCGTTACGTCGTCAAACCAAGCGGAAATGGTGGAAGGAGGGAAGTCCAGCTGCTCGAGCGCCATCTCCAATATATTGTTTGCCATAGGGCGCCTCCTGTCGATAATGATTCTATTTTATAATAGCATATTTTATCCACAAGTTCAATGCGTCGATGTGGATAACTGTCCGGCGGCGTGCCGCGCGGCAGCATGATTTTGAACAGTCGAACCGGTTTATTTACTTCGCAGAATTTAAAAAAATCGGCGTTTTTTGCGTCGAAATCATCGAAAATTAAAGCCGGTTGAAAAAAATGCACGGCGTTTTTTATGAAAACTGCGGAATTTATGCAAAAATTCATCGAAAATTGGCGGCTTTTCCGCGAAAATCCGAAAATCCACAGATTGCCGAAAACCGTGATTACGCAAGACATTGAGCAGATGCTTCTACTTATCCACAACATGTTGACAACCTGTGCAAACTGCTGAAATTCGTTCTAAGGGTCGGAAAAAATGCTTGACAAAATCGAACCTATATAGGATAATAAATATCGTATCCTATTATGCAGACAGGCAGCGGCATATGCCCGCGTCTTGCGCCGGACCTATGCCGGTGCCCATCTGTAAATTTTAGAACAGGGAGGTGCACAAAGTTATGAAGAGAACGTTCCAGCCGAAGAAGCGTCAGCGCTCTAAGGAGCACGGCTTCCGTAAGCGTATGTCCACGTCCAACGGCCGCAAGGTACTTGCACGCCGTCGCGCTAAGGGTCGCGCTAAGCTGTCTGCTTAATGACAGCCTATAAAGGAAGTATTCAGGCTTCCCGAAAATTCGCGCCAGCGGCGCAAAAGAGTTCGTAACGAGCCGCATTCGTGCGGCTCGTTTTTTCGTTTACGGGCAATACCACTCAAGCAATCGCTGTCTGGAGCGGTGTCACCCTGTTTAGGGTGCAGTCCATGCAACGAAAATACGGTATTCAGGTTCGGATTTTACTGACCGAAACGAACGAAATAGTAAAATCAGCTTTGCAAACCATCAGATGCAAAGAAAAAATACGTTTTTTTCGAGGGCATCAGGAAAAAACGGGAGCATCAGAAGATGAAAAAAACAGTATCCTTAAAGGAAAACCACGAATTCCGCCGATTGTATCATCGTGGTGTGTCCACGGCAGGAAAACACGTTGTGATCTACTGCCGCAGGAACAAGCTCGGCTACAACCGGCTGGGACTCACTGTCAGTGCCAAGCTGGCGTGTGCGGTGAAAAGAAACCGCATCAAGCGTTTGTTTCGTGAGGCGTACCGTCTCAACGAGGACAAATTTGCCGACGGCATCGACCTTGTGCTGGTCGCACGGGTACGGGCCGTAGGCGCAAGCTATCAGGAAATCGAAAAATCGCTGCTGCGCGCCTTGAAGGACAACAAGGTTGCGGCAGCTCGGACATGAAGCGGCTGCTGCTGGCGATGATCCGGTTTTATCGCCGGTATATTTCTCCAAACAAACCGCCCTGCTGCCGGTATATCCCGACCTGCTCGCAGTACGCGATCGAGGCCATCGAGAAATACGGCGCGATCAAGGGCGGCTGGCTGGCGTTTAAGCGCATCTGCCGCTGCAATCCTTTCTCTAAGAGAGGACCCTATGATCCGGTTCCATAATAGGAACGGGATCATGTTTTATACTGCCTTACGGCGGTAAAGTGAGGATTTTGCTTTGCAAAATCCTTTTCACTGTGTCGTTTTACAATTTAACATGGAGGTTTTTATGACCCTGGATCAACTTTCTAACCTGGTCAAAGATCCGAAGCTGTTCGGCATCTTGATCGTAAGACCGTTCGGCCTGCTGCTGCAGTGGCTGTACAGCATCGTGCAGAACTACGGTATCGCCGTTATCCTGTTCGCGCTGCTGGTAAAGCTGGTCTGCATCCCGCTGACCATCAAGAGCAAGAAGAGTATGCTCGCCATGAGCGCGATGAACGCCGAGCTCCAGCAGCTGCAGAAGAAGTACGCGAACAACCGCGTCAAGCTGAACGAAGAGATGCAGAAGCTGTACGAAAAGCACGGCGTCAGCCCGATGAGCGGATGTCTGCCCAACCTTATCCCGCTGCCGATCATGATGGGCCTGTACTACGCGGTTCAGCAGCCGCTGCAGTACATTGTCGGCCTGAGCCGCGAGACAGTTATCGCATTGGCGCAGATGATCGGTCTGGATCAGTTTGCGGGCGCAAACTACACCGTTCAGATCAAGATCGCCGAGAAGCTGAACGCTTTCGTGGACGGAAGCGGCCATTTCTCGGATGCTGTTACCAACTGCCTGCAGAGCGGCGAGACCATTTTCCCGCTGGATTTCCACTTCTTTGGTCTGAATCTGGCTGATACGCCGTCTATCTCTCATCCGAGCATTATCTGGATCATCCCGATCCTGTCCGGTCTGACCGCATTCCTGTCCTCCTACATCATGCAGAAGATGCAGGGCACGCAGAACTCTGCGGCAGCAGGTCAGATGAAGATGCTCAACTTTATGATGCCGCTGATGTCGCTGTACTTTGCGTTCATCCTTCCGGGTGCGATCGGCATCTACTGGATCTTCAACAACGTATTTACCTGCGTACAGGAGATCATCCTCACCAAGACGCTCCGCGGCAAGCAGGAGGCCAAGCAGGCTGCTGAGGCTGCCCGCATCGAGGCAGAGAAGCAGGCTAAGCGTGAAGCACACAAGGCTGCACAGAAGCAGCAGTCCCAGAACGCAAAGAACAAAAAGGGGGACAAGTAAATCATGCAGAAGTTTTTAGAGGCTACCGGTGAAAACCGTGACGCAGCAGTCGAGAATGCCCTCAAGCAGCTCGGTCTGGAGCGCGACGATGTATCGGTAGAGGTACTCGAGATCGGCAAAAAGGGCTTTCTGGGTCTCGGCGCAACGCCGGCACGTGTGCGCGTGACCTATGAAGCACCGGATATTCCGGCGGCAAAGCCGGAGGTAAAGCGTGAGGAGCGCAAGCCCGCTCCCAAGGCTGAGCCGAAGCAGGAGAAGCCTGCTGTCAAGGCGGAAAAGCCGGCTCCGAAGCAAGAGAAACCCGCTGAGAAGCCGCAGAAGCTGTCCATCACCACGGATGATAACACGCCTCGTCTGGTAAAGGCTGCTCCGGCAGACTTTGTACCGGAAAAGCTGGAGTTTGAGCGTCCGCCGCGCCGTGAGCGCAGCGACCGTCCGCGCCGTGACCGCGGCGACCGCAATGGCCGTGACCGTCGTCCGCGCCGCCCGCGTGAGGACCGTCCGATCACGCCGTCCGTTCCTAAGGAGCGTGAGCTGATCCCGGTTTCCGAAGCAGGTATGCAGCAGGCGGAAAAGCTGGCTACCGATTTTGTAACCGGTCTGCTGGCAAAGATGGGCGTTGAGGGTCAGGTTAAGACCCTGCCTCAGGTAGAGTGCGACCAGCTCCGTCTGGAGATTTCCGGTCCGGATATGGGCCCGATCATCGGCCGCCGCGGCGACACGCTGGATGCCATCCAGTACCTCGGCTCTCTGGTGCTGAATAACGCACTGGATGAGCACGTTCGTCTGTCTGTCGATACCGAAAACTACCGCGAGAAGCGCGCGGAAAGCCTGGAGCGTCTGGCCCGCAAGATGGCGATGAAGGTCGTTAAGGCGCATCGCTCCATGACGCTTGAGCCGATGAACCCGTATGAGCGCCGCATCATCCATGCCGCGCTGCAGGACTTCAACGGTGTGACCACCTATTCGACCGGCACCGAGCCGGGTCGCCGCGTTGTTATTGCGCCGGATAACAGCTATCGCAACCGCGACCGCGGTTAAATCGGGGTATTCGTTATGAACGATACGATTGCCGCAATTTCCTCCTCCGGCGGACCGATCGGTTTGATCCGCGTGTCGGGTGAACGCGCAATCGAAGCGATAAATGCCGTTTTTCAGGCGAAGAACGGCAAGCCGCTTACGGAAGCACCCTCGCAGAAGCTGGTTTACGGCACACTGACGGACAAGTCCGGCAATGTGATCGACTGCTGCTACGCTGTCGCGCTGCACGCACCGCACACCTATACGGGTGAAACGATGGCGGAGCTGCAGTGCCACGGCTCGACAGCCGTGCTGTGTGCCGGCCTGGACGCTCTGTTCGCGCAGGGCGTGCGGCAGGCAGAGGCAGGTGAGTTTACTCGCCGCGCCTTCTTAAACGGCAAAATGGGCCTTTCTGAGGCTGAAGCCGTGCATGATCTGATCACCGCGCGCACCGCAGAGGCGGCGCAGAATGCGGCGGCACAGGTCATGGGCGCGGTCGGCTCTCCCGTGCAGCAGATGCGCGATGAGCTGCTCGGCATGGTGGCGCATTTTCACGCGGTCGTGGATTTCCCGGACGAGGACATTGATCCGGTGCTGTTCGAGGATGCCGCGGCGCTGCTGCACCGCACGACAAGCCGTCTGTACAGCATGGCAGAAAGCTATGAGCGCGGCCGTATTCTTAGAGAAGGCGTACCGTGCGTTATCCTCGGAAGGCCGAACGCCGGCAAGTCCACGCTGCTGAACACGCTGCTTGGCCGCGAGCGGGCGATCGTGACCGATATTCCGGGCACGACCCGCGATCTCATCGAGGAGAATGTCAAGGTCGGACAGATTCTGCTTCGCGTGACCGACACCGCCGGTCTGCGCAACACGGACGATCCGGTGGAGCAGGCGGGCATTGACCGGGCGATGACGGAGGCTTCGGCTTCCTCGCTCATCCTGGCTGTGTTCGACGGCTCCAAGCCCATCAGCGACGAGGATATGCTCGTGCTGGCACGCTCGGCAGGCCACCGCGCGATCGCGGTTGTGAACAAGGTCGATCTGCCGCAGCAGCTGGATGAAAAGCTGCTGAAAAAGCACTTCCTGCATATCGTGCCGCTTTCTGCGAAAACCGGTGACGGACTGGATAAGCTGCTCAATCTTATCCCGCGAACCGTGGGTCTGGGCGACGGTGCGTTTGACGGTGCGCTCATCACTAACGCAAGACAGGCGGCGGCGCTGGCGCGTGCTGCCGAACGCTGTGAAGCAGCGCTGTATGCGGCGCAATCCGGTATGACGCCGGATGCGGTCGTGATGGACGCCGAGGGCGCGATTACCGCACTGGGTGAGATCACCGGCGAAACCGTGACCGATGCCGTTGTCACCCGCATTTTCAGCGACTTCTGCGTCGGAAAGTGATGCTGCTGCAGCTGTTATTAAGAGAAATTGCACTTAAAATTCAGAGAGGACGTTTGCAATCTGTGCAAACGTCCTCTTTTATTTTGCGCTGAAATCGTGTATGATATATACTGTATGTCCGCAGGTAAAAATGAGGTAAAAACTACTTGTGCACAACTTCTATCCGGCGGTATACGAGATATAGTGGATAACCCAGGAAATTGCCCTATATTCAACTACTTATTGTAATAATAAAACATAAATAAAACTATGCGTATAAAAATGTGGTCAAAAACTCACAAGTTATCAACAGTATCCACAGAGTTATCAACAGTTACGCACAGGTTTCACACAACCGAAATCACAGGAATTTTTTGAAAGGGGAGAGAGCGCCAATGACGGTTTTTTCGGCAGAGAGCTTTGATGTAGCGGTGATCGGCGCCGGTCATGCCGGTATTGAGGCGGCGCTGGCTGCAGCGCGTTTGGGTGCAAAAACAGCGTGTTTTTCGATCAATTTGGACGCCGTAGGCAATATGCCGTGCAATCCAGCGATCGGCGGCACAGCTAAGGGACACCTTGTACGCGAGATAGATGCGCTCGGCGGTGAGATGGCGCGTGCGGCTGACGCGGCCTGCATCCAGTACCGCATGCTCAACCGCGGCAAGGGTCCGGCAGTGCACTCGCTGCGTGCACAGGCCGACCGCATTAAATACAGAGAGTATATGAAGCACACGCTTGAGCGGCAGGAAAACCTGTTTCTCATGCAGGACGAGATCGTGTCCGTTGAGGTGGAGAACGGTGCCGTTTCCGCGGTTGTTACCGCCATCGGCGCACGACATCCGGTCAAGGCGGCTGTCATTGCGTCCGGCACATTTCTCGGCGGACGTGTAATCATCGGCGAGTACACCCGTGAATCCGGTCCGGACGGCATGGCGGCAGCCAAGCCGCTCACCGAGTCGCTGCGCGGTCTGGGACTGCGGCTGCAGCGGTTTAAGACAGGTACGCCGCCGCGCATCAATCGCCGTTCTATCGACTATACCGATTTGGCAGAGCAGGCCGGTGAGGATGAGATCATCCCGTTTTCGTTTGAGACCGACCACCCGCCGGACAACCGCGCGGTGTGTTATCTGACCTACACGACCGCGAAAACACATGAAATCATCCGCGCAAATCTGAGCCGTTCGCCGCTGTACGGCGGCCAGATTGAGGGCGTAGGACCGCGCTATTGTCCGTCTATCGAGGACAAAGTGGTGCGCTTTGCGGATAAGCCGCGCCATCAGCTGTTCCTCGAGCCGATGGGTCTGGACACCGAGGAGGTCTATGTGCAGGGCTTCTCATCGTCCATGCCGTTCGACGTGCAGCGCGAGATGCTGCGCTCGGTCAAGGGATTGGAGAACGCGGAGATTATGCGGCCGGCGTACGCCATCGAGTATGACTGCATCGACCCGCTGGAGCTGCGGCCGACGCTCGAGACTAAAAAGGTGCCCGGACTGTACGGCGCAGGCCAGTTCTGCGGCTCGTCCGGCTATGAGGAGGCGGCCGCGCAGGGACTGGTTGCGGGCATCAATGCTGCGCTCAAAATCAAGGGTGAGGAGCCGCTTGTACTCGACCGTGCGGACGGCTACATCGGTACGCTGATCGACGATCTGGTGACGCGCGGCACGAGCGAACCCTACCGCATGATGACCTCACGCTCGGAGTATCGCCTGCTTCTGCGGCAGGATAACGCAGATGAGCGTCTGGTGCCGATCGGTGTTCGAGTTGGCTTGAATTCGCCGGAACGCGGTGAAAAGGTGCGTAAAAAGTACGAAGCAGTGCAGGCAGAAATCGACCGCACAGCCTCGGTCGGCGTGGCGCCGAGCGATAAATTGAACGGCTTTCTTGCGGGTAAAAACTCTACACCGCTCAAGGCGGGCTGCAAGCTGATCGACCTGCTGCGCCGCCCGGAACTCAGCTATGCGGACCTTGCAATGTTCGATCCTGAGCGTCCGGAGCTGCCCGCTGTTATCCGTGAGCAGGTGGAAATCCGCGTCAAATACGCGGGTTATATCGAGCGCCAGATGCGCGATGTGGAGCAGTACCGCAAGCTGCAGAGCCGCCCGCTGCCGCTCGATCTGGACTACAACGAGGTGGACTCGCTGCGACTGGAGGCACGTCAGAAGCTGAACGCCGTCAAGCCGCTGAATTTCGGTCAGGCGGCCCGTATTTCGGGCGTTTCACCGGCGGATATCACGGCACTGATGATCTACATCGAGACCCATAAAAAGGAGGAAAAGGCATGACCGAACGCGAGCTTTTGACCGCCGGTCTGCGCGAGCTGGGCGTTGCAGAGTGTCCGTCTGCAGCGGACAACTTACTGCGCTATTCCGAGATTCTGCGCGAGAAAAACAAGGTTATGAATCTGACTGCCATTACCGATCCGACCGAAATCGTGACCCGGCATTTCCTCGATTGCGCGGCACTTGCACCGTATATGCCGCAGGATGGACGCGTGCTCGATGTGGGAACGGGAGCCGGTTTTCCGGGCATGCCGCTGGCGATTCTGTGCCCGCAGACCGAGTTTGTGCTGCTCGATGCACTGCGCAAGCGCATTGATTTTCTAAATGAAGTCATCGCCGAACTGGGCCTGACCAACGTTACGGCGGTGCATGCCCGTGCGGAGGATTACGCCAGAGACAACCGCGGCACGTTTGATCTTGCGGTGTCGCGTGCGGTAGCCGATCTGCGCGTGCTGAGTGAACTGGCGCTGCCAATGGTCAAGGTCGGCGGTGCGTTCCTCGCCATGAAGGCCGAGGACTGCACAGAGGAAGTTGAAACAGCGGCAAACGCCCGAACGGTTCTCGGTGCGACGGACGCTGAAGTGCTGCACTACACTGTGCCGTTCGATGAGGTTTCCCGCGCCATCGTGCGCCTGCAGAAAACGCAGGAAACACCGGAAAAGTATCCGCGCCGCTTCAAGAAAATACAGACTTCGCCGCTGTAAATCAGGCGAGAAATATACGGAAAGTACCCCTCTGTACGGAAAATTACAGAGGGTATTTTTTGTCCGAAAATAGGGGAAAATATAGATATCAGGTAGAATTTGTCATGTTTTCGTCGAATTTTGCAGATTGCGCGGTCGATTTCACTTGTCAATATGTAATTATATGGTAATCTATTACCAAGGGCGACATTTCTGCTGGTGATGCGGCAGAGATAAGCGCGAATGAAATGAACGAATAAGACGAATTGGAGAGTGGTTGACCATGATGTCTGTATTAACACTGGTTTCCGGCAAAGAGGATCGCACGCTGCGGCGTATTCGCGTGAGTGAGATTGCGCGCAATCCCAATCAGCCGAGGAAATACTTTGATCCGGAGGCAATCGCGCAGCTGGCAGAGAGTATCCGGCAGTATGGCGTACTCAATCCGCTGACCGTACGGCGTGCTCCCGGAGGCGGTTATGAGCTTGTGGCAGGGGAGAGAAGGCTGCGCGCGGCGCGTGTTGCGGGGCTTAACGATGTACCGTGTCTGCTGATTGCGGCGGATAACGAAGATTCCTCAGCGATTGCGCTCGTGGAGAACTTGCAAAGGCGTGATCTGGATTTTTTCGAGGAAGCCTATGGCTTCAAGCGTCTGATTGATCAGTACGGACTGACGCAGGAGGAAGCCGCGCGAAAAGTGGGGAAAACACAGTCTGCGGTGGCGAATAAGCTGCGTCTGCTGCGGCTTTCTCCGCAAAATATGGAATTGATTCGCAGTGCGAACCTTACAGAGCGGCACGCGCGCTGTCTGCTGCGTCTGCATGATGATGAGGAACGGATGAACGCCACACACTATATTATCGAGAACGAATTAAACGTCAGTCGATCGGAGGAGTATATCGAGAACCTGCTGGAGCAGAAAAAGCATCCGGAGTTGACCGAGCCGCCGCATAAGGATAATGTTGTGCGGCTTATTAAGGATGTGCGGTTTTTCCTGAATACGCTCAATCGGGCGGTCGGCGTAATGGTGGACGCCGGAATCGGTGCAACCGTAGACCGGCAGGAAAACGAGGATGGAATTACGCTGACAATCAATATTCCGCACGCAAAAAGCTGATGTTTCACGTGAAACACTTTTGTTCCACAGGAGGGCGGATTTTGTTTCACGTGAAACATGGGATAGTTGCTTGCGAAGCAAACGGAATCTGCGCTGACGCCGCGCGGGCGCACAAGAGGGTAGACACCAAGGTTTGCCCGTAGGCCACTAAACCTTTTTTCCGCGCCGTGCGCGGATTAAATGAGTACCACCCTCTGATTTTCATCTCTTTCCCTTTAGGAAGCACGGCGAAAATCGGAGAGCGGCGACTGCTGCGAAAAGGGGAATGGCAGTCGGGTTACTCTTGCGTGGCTTTCGAAAACGATTCGCAGTTCACAGATAACGTACTGCTACACATGTCGGCTATTCTACGCAGGGTCGGCATAACAGTGCCGACCAACGGTTTTACTGTGTGTATGATGCACAGCAATTCTGGGTAGGGCGGGAGCAGATTGGAGAGCGTGTAAAGGTGTATATATAATAAGGTAAGAGAGCCGAACGGCTCTCTTTTGTTTCACGTGAAACAAAAGTCAATGAATTTACCAGTTGTATCCTGTAAAACGGCAAAATACTTGATGTTTCACGTGAAACAGCTGTAAAAATACTGCGATTGCTTTGCAATTAAAAGTGCAATGTGATATAATGAAATCCGTAGAAAAAACCATGGACGAGAGGAAATGACTATGGGGAAGATTATCGCGTTTGCCAATCAAAAGGGCGGCGTGGGAAAAACTACAACCGCCATCAACCTCGCGGCAGCGTTGTCGGAGCGCGAAAAGCGCGTTTTGCTGTGTGATTTCGATCCGCAGGGCAATGCAACCTCCGGTTTTGGCGTGGATCCGCGCTCACTGGAAACCTCGATTTACGACCTGATTGTAGTCGATCAGCCGGATGTCAAGAGCGCAATCGTATCGACCAAGTGGGTTGATCTGCTGGGCGCGAACGTCAATCTGGCGGGTGCTGAGTTGGATTTGATTGGAATGTCCGACCGCGAGTACCGTCTGAAAAACGTACTCGATCAGGTGAAGGACGATTACGACTATGTATTTATCGACTGTCCGCCGTCACTCGGTCTGCTGACGCTCAACTGCCTGTGTGCAGCCGACAGCTTTCTGGTGCCGCTGCAGTGCGAGTATTACGCGCTCGAAGGTCTGAGTCAGTTGATGACGACCGTGCGCATGGTAAAGAAGGCGCTCAACCGCAAGCTGGTGATGGAAGGCGTGCTGCTGACCATGTTTGACGGACGCACCAATCTGTCGATTCAGGTGGTTGAGGAAGTGAAAAAGCACTTCCCGGGCGAGGTGTTTTCGGCTGTTGTGCCGCGCAACGTGCGTCTGAGTGAAGCGCCGAGCCACGGCAAGCCCATAACGGCATACGACAGAATGTGCCGCGGCGCAGAGGCTTATCTGGCTCTCGCGGACGAGATTCTGAAGAAAAATGACCGAAGGGGGAGAAGCTGATGGCAGGCGCAAAAATGGGTCTGGGCGGCGGCTTGTCCAACCTTTTCGGCAGTGATACCAGCGATTTAATGGAAGAAAGTCTGGATAACGGCACAAAAAAACTGCCTTTGGCAAAAATCGAGCCGAATCCCGATCAGCCGAGGAAGGTCTTTGATCAGGTATCTCTGGACGAGCTGGCAGAGAGCATTCGCCTGCACGGCGTCATCACACCAATCACGGTGCGCAAAGGCGACAAGGACGGCTACTACCAGATCATTGCAGGTGAGCGCCGCTGGCGTGCAGCACGTCAGGCAGGTTTGGAAGACATTCCTGCGATGGTGCTTGAGGCTGAGGAAGACGAGGTCATGGAGCTGGCACTGATCGAAAATCTGCAGCGGCAGGACCTGAACCCGATCGAAGAAGCCGAAGGCTATGAGCGTCTGATGAAGCAGTTCGGACTGACACAGGAGCAGGTTGCCAAGCGCGTGGTCAAGTCCCGTTCGGCGGTGGCAAATGCACTGCGTCTGCTGGCTTTGCCGACCGAGGTGCGGACGATGGTCAGCGAAGGCGAAATTTCCGGCGGTCACGCGCGGGCAGTCCTTGCAGTAAACGAAGCGGATAAGCGCGTAGAGGCAGCCAGACAGATGGTCGGCCTGTCGGTCCGTCAGTCGGAGGCGCTGGCCAAGCGCATGAACAAAAAGCCGGTCGAGAAGCCTGAGCAGTCGCCCGAGGTTTCCGTGGACTACATTGCCGAGCTGGAGAAGGAGCTGGAGGGCGCCCTCGGACGCAAGATCAGCATCCAGCAAGGCAAGCACAGCGGCCAGCTGACGCTGGAATATTACGGCGCAGAAGATTTGGAGCGGCTCAGTGAAGCACTCCGAAACCTGCGTGTATAAAGGAGGCAAGCAATGGACGAGCAGAATAAGCAGCCGGAACAGAACAAGCCGGAGAAAAAGCTCAGCCGCACCACGCTGACCTTTTATATCGTCGGACTGTTTTCTGTAGCGATTGCGCTGATCCTGATCAGCTATGTGGCGCAGTCGCGTGCGGACAAGCAGGTCGAAAATCTGAGCTCGCAGCTGACACAGCAGCAGACCGTGGCACAGGGCGCAACCCAGAAAGTGGAAGATTTGCAGAAGCAGTATGACATACAGAACACTGCACTGGATAAGGTACGCAAGACGCTGGACAGCGAGCAGGCGGCAACCGATGTAGTCGGTGCGACCGAGCAGCGTATGGAGGAGCGTGAGGTGTATCAGTACCTTGCGCAGATCGGCGTTTCCCTGGCGGCAAAGCAGACCGCAGATGCTCGCAAGACCTGCGACGAAATGCTGACGAAATACAGCGAGGAGCGTTTGATGGGCAGTAGCAAGGATGGCTTTGATGAGAACATCAGTAAACTGTTTCAGTCGGTCAAAGCTGCACTGGAGCAGGCTGAGAAAGCGCAGGATGCAGAGCCGAACGACACGGAAGAATAACACGTATATAATGTAAAAGGAGATATAGACACAATGCTGGATATCAAATTTGTCCGCACCAATCCGGATGCGGTAAAGGAAAACATCAAGAAGAAGTTCCAGGACGAGAAGATCCCGATGGTTGACGAGGTCATCGAGTTTGACGCGAAGTACCGTGCAGCCAAGACCCGCTGTGACGAGCTGCGTGCACAGCGCAACAAGAAGTCCAAGGAGATCGGCGGTCTGATGGCCAAGGGTCAGAAGGAAGAGGCTGAGAAGATCAAGGCCGAGGTAAAGGCTATGGCCGACGAGATGACCAAGCTCGAGGAGGACGAAAAGACCTTCGCTGAGGAAGTCAAGAACCGTATGATGGTCATCCCGAACATCATTGACCCGTCCGTTCCGATCGGCAAGGACGACTTCGAGAACGTTGAGATTGAGAAGTTTGGCGATCCGGTCGTTCCGGATTTCGAGGTTCCGTATCACGTTGATATTATGGAGTCTTTCGACGGCATCGACCTCGATGCTGCACGCCGCACCTCCGGCAACGGCTTCTACTACCTGAAGGGTGATATTGCCCGTCTGCATTCCTCCATCCTGTCCTACGCACGCGACTTCATGATCGACCGCGGCTTCACCTACTACATTCCGCCGTTCATGATCCACGGTGATGTCGTTAAGGGCGTTATGTCCTTTAAGGAAATGGAGAACATGATGTACAAGATCGAGGGCGAGGACCTGTACCTGATTGGTACCTCCGAGCACTCTATGATCGGCAAGTTCATCGACACCATTAACGATGAAGAGACCCTTCCGCAGACCCTGACCAGCTACTCTCCGTGCTTCCGTAAGGAAGTCGGCGCACACGGCATCGAGGAGCGCGGCGTATACCGTATTCACCAGTTCGAGAAGCAGGAAATGGTTGTTGTCTGCAAGCCGGAAGAAAGCAAGATGTGGTATGACAAACTGTGGCAGAACACGGTTGACTTCTTCCGCTCGATGGACATTCCGGTTCGCACGCTCGAGTGCTGCTCCGGCGACCTGGCTGACCTGAAGGTTAAGTCCTGCGACGTAGAGGCATGGTCTCCGCGCCAGAAGAAGTACTTCGAGGTAGGCTCCTGCTCCAACCTTGGCGACGCACAGGCTCGCCGTCTGGGCATCCGTGTCCGCGGCAAGGAGAATCCGAAGGAGCTGTACTTCGCACACACGCTGAACAACACCGTTGTTGCACCTCCGCGTATGCTGATCGCATTCCTCGAGAACAACCTGCGTGAGGACGGCTCGGTTGCAATCCCGAAGCCGCTGCAGCCGTATATGGGCGGCATGACTGAGATCCGCAAGAAGTAATTCTTGCGAATTTCGGAATGGAAAAATTGAGAATTGAAAATGATGGATACGCACGAAGTGCGTTATTCAATAATCGCGCATTGCGCGGCACCTCGTCGCAGCGCAGACGGAACTCGCGCAAAGATAGCGACATTCTCCATTCTCTTTTTCAATTACGCAACGAGTGAAAGATAGGAGTAAAGCTATGAATATCGGTATTAAGGGCGAGAAGAAGTTCACCGTAACCAGGGATCAGCTGGCATGCAATGTCGGCAGCGGTCTGGTATCTGTGTTTGCAACCCCGATGATGATCGCAGCCATCGAGAACACCGCTGCAGGCAGTGTAGCCGGTGAGCTGGAAGAGGGCAAGACCACGGTCGGCACGCTGGTAAACGTAAGCCACGTTGCCGCTACGCCGGAGGGCATGGAAGTCCGCATCGAGACCGAGCTGACCGAGATCGCGCCGAACGGCAAGATGCTTACCTTCAAGGTTGCCGCATACGATGAGGCAGGTCTGATTGGTGAGGGCACGCACCAGCGCGCCATCGTAGCCAAGGAGCGCTTTGAGCAGAAGGCACAGAGCAAGCTGTCCAAGTAAAAACAGGCAAAAGAAAAACGCTGTGGAGAGATTCCACAGCGTTTTTTGCTGGTGCGGGTAACAGGACTTGAACCTGCACGTCGAGGACACCAGAACCTAAATCTGGCGCGTCTGCCAATTCCGCCATACCCGCGGGTGAGATTAGTATACCCTTTTTGAAGGGGTTTGTCAATCTTGATGATGGTGTTCACCGGGAGTGGGTCGCTTGCGAAGCGAAAGGAACTCGCCTACCCGGCGGGGGCACAAGAGGGTAGACACCAAGGTTTCTACCCTCTTGTGAATCACCCATTTCCTATCATGGCACGGCGAAAATTGGAGAGGCGAGACCGCTGCGAAATAGGGGTACGGCAGAGGATTTTTCCTCTGCTGCGGACGGACCTACTTCGGGTCCGTCCTTTTCTTCTACTTATTCGCAGTGCCGGATACCGTACTGCTACACAGGTCGGAGGGTCTACGCAGGCGCGACATACCCGTGTCGCGCGATTCGTTAGCGGGTTGTTATAGACAGTTCCTGCGAAGATAGATTGTACCGAACGCAAAATTCGCAGGCGCCTTCCGGTATAATACGTTAAAGGGTTGTGCGGCACTGTCATGCCGCACCTGCGTAGAGTAAACCGTCTGTGTAGCAGTATGCTGTCTGTGAACTGCAAAAAAGTGGAGAAAGACACGCAGCGGTAACCCGACTGCCGTTCCCCTTATTTCGAAGTGGTCACCGGTCTCTGGTCTGCGCCAGACTAAGAAATAAAGGGAAACGGGAGTTAAGAGGGTAGTACTCATTTAATCCGCGCACGGCGCGGAAATAAGGTTTAGTGGCCTACGGGCAAACCTTGGTGTCTACCCTCTTGCCTCTGCCGCAGGTGCGGCGAATCCCGCATGAGCAAACCCCTACGAAAAAACTAAGGATTCCCTCTTGCAATCCTCTCTATTTCGTGATATATTGTTAGTTAGTAGAAGCTAACCAACTCGGGTACAAAAGGAGCATTACACCCATGTTGAAAATTACTCTCGGCGTTGACGGCATGATGTGCGGCATGTGCGAAAGCCATGTCAACGACGCAGTTCGCAAGGCATTTCCCGTGAAGAAGGTCACTTCCTCTCACGGCAAGGGGCAGACGGTTATCCTCACCGAGCAGGACCTCGATGAGCAGGCTGTCCGCGATGCGGTAAACGCTACCGGCTACACCGTTACGTCCTTCTCCAAGGAGCCATATGAGAAAAAGGGACTGTTCTCCTTTCTGCATAAATGAGCAGAGTAAGGCCGCTTTGCAGCGGCTTTACTTTTCAACACAGGTTAGCAAAATCTAACCTGATAAACCGATATATACCAACGGAGGAAATTACAGTGCTGGAAACTCTGCTCAAACCGAATACCGGCGCATCGCTGTCCGGCTGCGTACGCTGGACCCAGCCAATGGATGGCGTGCGCGTGTGCGATTTTGACTGCGCGCTGACCGTGCCGCCGACCTTGCCTGTGGAGCCATCCGAGGTGCCGTGCGAGGTGCTGTTCTGCCGGCAGGGCGGTCTGCGGCTGACCATGACCGATGGGCGGCAAGTGTTCCTGCAGGAGCACGAGGTACTGCTGCTGCTCGGCGCAAGTGTGCAGAGCCTTTCGGTCGCGGACGGATTGTTCAGTGGTGAACTGGTGCTCATCGAGCAGAGCGCAGCGGCACCGTGCCGTCTGACGGTCAACGCAGCACGAATCAAAGCCCGCGTCACTTCGCATCTGGGCTGCGTAGTGCTGCGCAGCGCGGTGTGGATTGATAATCTGGCTGCGGCACTGCAGTCCGTTCCGGAGCGGGACAGAGCCGCCTACAGTGCAATCAAAGCCATTGAGCTGCTGTACCTTATCAGCACAGACAGTCCGCTGCTGACGATGCCGCCGGAATCCGTCTCCCGCGATCACTATCTGACCGATACGGTGCGGCAGGTGCAGGAGTATATGGTATCGCACCTGTCCGACCCGCTCACGATCGACCAGTTGTCCGCACGGTTCCGCATTTCGCCGACCGCCCTGAAGGATATATTTCGGCAGACCTACGGTCGGCCGATCCACCAGTATCTGCTCGAAAAGCGGGTGCAGCATGCTGCCGAACTGCTGCATCGGAGTCCGCTCTCCATCGTGGATATTGCGGCGGCGGTCGGCTATAACAGCGCCAGTCAGTTCGGCGTGGCGTTCAAGCGCCGCTATCAGCTGACGCCCTCACAGTACCGCCGACAAGCTCGAAAAAGTTAGCAAAATGCAACTATTTTGATAATAAAACTAAAGATTAGCGGTAACAAACTGCAAAAATGTCCGATTCCGTGCGTTTCATGTCTAAAGCTGTGCGACAAGCGAGAAAATTTGTGATATGATAATCGCAAACAAAAAACACACCATGTTTGGAGGTGTACTGTATGAAGCAGCATCGTTTTTGGGCATGGGCCGCGCTGTTCTGCATGGTAATGACGATGATTACCGGCTGTAAGCGCAAGTGAGATTGATAGGAGGAACATATTATGAAGAAGATTTACAAGGACATCGCCGTATTTGTTGGCGGCACTCTGTTCGGTTCCGCAGGTATCAAGCTGCTGAGCAGCAAGGACGCTAAGAACGTATATACCCATGCTGCCGCAGCAGTTCTTCGCATGAAGGATACCGTTATGAACACCGTTGACTGCGTTAAGGAGAACGCCGGCGACATCCTCGCTTCTGCAGAGGAGATCAACGAGAAGCGCGCTGCTGAGGCAGAGGCTGCTGCTGTTGAGGATGCAGACATTGAGGTTGAGCTGACCGACGAGGACCCGACTGCTGCTCCGGTTGAGGCATAAGAGCCTGTCGCCAAACCACGGTTTGGCTGACAGGAGGAACGAATATCAAAGAGGGGCAAAGCCCCTCTTTTCCTATCTACCGGAAGTAAGCTGGAGGTAATTTTACTATGAAAGCATTCATTGAACACGAAAGCCGCGGACGGCTTCGCGTGCGCATGAAGCAGTACCGCATGACGCTGGAGCAGGCTGATCTGCTGGAGGCGTATCTGCAGAATCAGCCGGGTGTACTCAGCGCAACCGTGCACGAGCGCACCTGCTGTGCTGTCATCCGCTACATCGGTGACCGCGAGAATATCATCCGCGCGATCGCTCAGTTTAACTATACTGCACCGTCTGTTACGGCGCTGATGCCGACCCACAGCGGCCGTGCGCTCAACCGTGAGTATCAGGAAAAGCTGGTCGGCAAGGTTATTACGAAGTTTGCCTGCACGCTGTTCCTGCCAGCGCCGCTGCAGATTGCACGCACAATCTGGCTGTCGCTGCCGTTCCTCGGCCGCGGCCTCAAGCGCCTGATTCACAGAGAGCTGAAGGTTGAGCTGCTCGATGCGCTGTCCATCGGTGTTTCGATGGTACGCCGGGACTTCTCCACGGCAGGTTCGGTTATGTTCCTGCTGGATATTGGTGAGCTGCTCGAGGAGTGGACGCATAAAAAGTCGGTTGACGATCTGGCACGCTGCATGTCGCTCAACGTAAAACGAGTATGGCTCAAGACAGATGACGCAGAGGTGCTTGTACCGCTGTCCAACATCGCTGTCGGTGATCGTATTCTGGTTCGCATGGGCAACGTTATCCCGTTGGACGGTGAGGTTGTTGAAGGCGAAGTCATGGTTAATCAGGCGTCGCTTACCGGAGAATCCATGCCGGTTGCAAAGCGTCCGGGTACGCAGGTTTACGCCGGCACGGTCATCGAGGAAGGCGACTGCGTGATCGAGGTCACACAGTCCTCCGGCGAGAGCCGCTACGACAAGATCGTTTCCATGATCGAGCAGTCCGAGCAGCTGAAGAGTGCTGCGGAGAGCCATGCCGCCAATCTGGCGGACAAGCTGGTGCCGTATACGCTGATCGGCAGTGCGCTCAGCTACGCACTGACCCGCAATGTCACCCGTGCACTGTCCGTGCTGATGGTTGACTTCTCCTGTGCGCTCAAGCTGGCTATGCCGCTGGCGGTTCTGTCCGCCATGCGTGAGGCAAGCATGTATCATATCACGGTCAAGGGCGGCAAGTTCCTCGAGGCTGTCGCGCAGGCAGATACCATTGTATTTGACAAGACCGGCACACTGACGCATGCCTGCCCGGTTGTTGCCAGGGTTATTCCGTTCGGCGGTCGCTCCGAAGACGACATGCTGCGCGTTGCAGCCTGCCTGGAGGAGCACTTCCCGCACTCCATGGCGAACGCCGTTGTCCGCGCTGCGCGTGAGCGCAATCTGGCGCACGAGGAAATGCACTCGCAGGTTGAGTATATCGTAGCGCACGGCATTTCCAGCATGGTTGAAAACAAGAAGGTCGTTATCGGCAGTGCACACTTTATCTTCGAGGATGAGAAGTGCACGGTTCCGGCCGGTGAGCAGGAGAAGTACGATGCACTTCCGGTTGAGTTTTCTCATCTGTATCTGGCGATCGGCGGTGAGCTGGCGGCTGTTATCTGCATCGCGGACCCGCTCCGTCCGGAAGCATGCGACGTGATGAAGGCGCTGCGTGCCCTCGGCATCAAGCGCACAGTCATGCTGACCGGCGACAGTGAGCGCACGGCGGCGGCTATCGCGGCTGAGGTCGGCGTGGATGATTACCGCGCTGAGGTGCTGCCTGAGGACAAGGCGAACTTCGTTGAGCAGGAACGCGCGGCAGGCCATACCGTTATCATGCTCGGGGACGGTATCAACGATTCTCCGGCGCTGTCGGCGGCTAACGTTGGCGTAGCCATCAGCGACGGCGCAGCCATCGCCCGTGAGATTGCGGACATCACCATCGCAGCCGAGAATCTGTTTGAGCTGGTTGCTCTGCGCCGTATCGCACAGGGTCTGATGAGCCGCATCAACTCCAATTACCGCTTCGTAATCGGCTTTAACGGTTCGCTGATCGGTCTGGGCGTTGCCGGCGTACTGGCTCCCGCAACCTCTGCGATGATGCACAACCTGTCTACGCTGGGCATCAGCCTGCGCAGTATGACCAACCTGATTGATTCCTCCGAGACGACTCGTCTGCTGGAGAGCCGCTAATTTAGAGTGAAAGTTTGAGAGTGGAGAGTGAAGCGCTTTCCACTCTTTCTTTTTGCGATTCAGGTATAACAAACCCCCGTCTTTGACGGGGGGGTGTCGCTATATGGTTTGAAGATAATTCGATAAACTGAAATTTATGGCTTTAACTTTCTCCAAATAACCAACTTTAGGATAATGCATACGACCGCCACAACAGCCACCAAAGCACCATCCAACAGTAATTCTGTGTACCACGGCGCAGATTGCATAGCATATAAATTTGGATAGGTTTTAAAGTGCCAAAACTTATAAATTCCGAACCCAATAAAAACTCCTATGAATGAACCGATAACGATGTTAAAAAAATAATTCAGCTTTCTCAGCATGGCGGTGCACCCCTTTCCCAATTCCGATTGATCATTGTTATACGATAGAAGGCAGTGTCAGATACGACGCCGGATTTTCAAACGTAAACAGCGGGCGCTGTTCGCCGCTGGCGTTGATCAGCGTGAGGGACAGCGTGCGCAGGTCATTCGTCGGCAGCGGCACAAGCTGTGTCCACTCGGTGCGGATAAACCGGTCCGGATCGGTCTCGGTCAGCGTGTAAGTTCCGTTATGGTATGCAAGGAACAGGGGCTGTCCCAGAGCAGGCTGCATTTCCAGAGAAATGGCGGCAGTCCGGTCTCGATGGATTGCAAAAAAGCGAGTCAGCAGCGCATACGGCGGCTTGAGTTTGTTCTGTCCGGTCAGGCGCAGTGTACCGCAGTCGCGCCAGCGCGGCACAGAACAGATATGCCGGGCGTCCCACTCGGTCACCGGATCAAAAATGTGCTGCCCAATGTCGGAATCGGCCATAAACCATTCGGTGTAGGGGAGACCATAGGCGTTTTCGCCGTCTGCGGAAAACAAAACCGAATAGGTGAATTCGTCGGTCTGTCCGCACGGCTGCAGGTGATACTCTGTGCCGTCAAATGTCAGAGAACCGGTTTCACCGTCCGGTGTGCGCAAGGTGAGCGTGCTGGGTTCGTCCGCTTCGGCAAGCTCATACAGTACAGAATCATCTATGACCTCACGGTCAGAGGAGATTGTCAGCGTGCCGAAATTAGCCGCCATAGCGGGATAAGCACATAGAACCAGCGCTAAAACGGCAGATAACAGGCGTTTCTTCATATAATTGCCTCCTTGGATGCTGCTTTATCTGCAATCACTTTCTTTTCGTTTTCCAATTCCTTTTCTGTAATCTTCCATGAGTCTAATACAATGACCTGCTATATCGTGCATTCCAAGTTCCTGAAAAAAGGTAATTTGCAGTTTCATCAGTTCTTCGCAAACCGTCAACTTCTGTTCATCCATATTGCCGATAGCAAGCCATGGGAAAGCCTTATATTTCCTCGTGTCACCAATGAGAAAATTGTACCCTATTAACTGATTTTCACGGAGAACGAAATAGAATTGTGGACCCGAATTCGGAACTGACTTTTCCATAATCCGCTGCATTGTTTTCACACCGCCGTATGCCGGGAAAAAACCGATTTGCGCAAGAGCATTTAATATGTCAAGCCGTTGATCCGTGGGTATATCTCTGTAATTGAAAATCTGTTCCATTTGCTTTGCCCTCATTAAATTCCGATTTGCCATTCTGTTATGGCTTCACTATACCATGAATACCCCTGAAACACAATCACCCATTGACACCACCGATATTCCGATAGATAATATAGGCAATAGGAAAACTTTACGCAAGAAGGGAAGTGCTTCAACGAATGAAACGCAGCTACGAGATGGACCTGTGCAGCGGTCCGCTGCTGAGCAAAATCCTGCTGTTTTCGCTGCCGCTGATTCTTTCGGGTGTGCTGCAGCTGCTGTTCAACGCGACTGACATTGTCGTAGTCGGCAAATTTGCGGGCAGCAATGCGATGGCGGCGGTCGGCTCGACCACCTCGCTGTTCAACCTGCTGGTCAACTCATTCATCGGTATTTCGGTTGGCGCGAACGTGCTTGTCGCGCGGCATTACGGTGAGCGGGATTACGACGGCGTACAGCAGACCATCCAGACGGCGCTGCTCACCGGCTTAATCGGCGGCGCGATACTGATCGTGCTCGGCGTTGTGCTCGCACGTCCCATGCTGACGCTGATGGCCACACCGGACGAGGTTATCGACCAGGCCGTGCTGTACATGCAGGTGTACTTCATCGGTATGCCGGCAACCATGATCTACAACTTCGGTGCAGCCGTACTGCGTGCCGTGGGCGATACCCGGCGTCCGCTGTACTTCCTGATGGCGGCAGGCGTGATGAACGTCCTCGGCGACCTGCTGTTTGTGTGCCTGCTCGGCATGGGCGTTGCCGGAACTGCGATCGCCACCGTGCTCAGCCAGTGTGTCTCTGCGGCACTGACCGTGCTGTGCCTTGTAAAATCGGACGGCATGTGCCATCTCGACCTGCGCCGTCTGCACTTCCACATGGATAAGTTCCTGAGAATCATGCAGGTCGGTCTGCCTGCCGGTATGCAGAGCGTTATCTTCAATATCTCGAACGTACTCATTCAGTCCTCGGTCAACAGCTTCGGCGCAGTAACGGTTGCGGGCAACACGGCAGCCGCTAACATTGAGGGGTTTGTTTACATTTCGATGAACGCGCTCTATCAGACCTCCATCAGCTTCACCAGCCAGAATCTCGGTGCAAAGAATTATCACCGCATCGACCAGACACTCGTGCGCTGCATGTGCATCGTCACACTGATCGGTCTGGTGCTCGGCAACGGCGCACATCTGCTCGGCAATCATCTGCTGCACATCTACTCGGATGATCTGGAGGTCATCTCGTTCGGTATGCAGCGCCTGTCGGTTATCAGCGTCACCTACTGCCTGTGCGGCATGATGGATGTGCTCGCGGGCACAATACGCGGTCTGGGCTATTCCATGCTGCCAATGATCGTCTCGCTGATCGGCGCATGTGTGTTCCGTATCATCTGGATTTTTACGGTCTTTCGCGTGCAGCATACGCTGTTCATCCTGTATGCGTCCTATCCGATCTCGTGGATACTGACCATCCTGGCGCACTTTGTGTGCTACCTGATCGTGCGGAAAAAGGTTTTCCGGCCGCAGGAGATATAAGCGCGCGTTTTTCTCCGGAAGCCATTTGTCAAGAGTAAATGCACAAAAAAG
>ERZ857750.516-NODE-516-length-51874-cov-3.966460_pt1 | contig 51874 bp, 55 predicted proteins | sample MGYA00519915_ERZ857750 | MGnify/ENA primary metagenome ERZ857750 (study PRJEB31778, sample SAMEA3449358) | human gut metagenome | biome: human gut; feature: human-associated habitat; material: faeces | place: United Kingdom | collected 2010/2012 ...
TCATCCCCCCCTTTTCCCCTCCATGAAAGGAGTCATCTATGGAACACTATACCGTAACGGGCATGAGCTGCGCGGCTTGCAGTGCCCGTGTGGAAAAGGCTGTATCAAAAGTAGAAGGAGTGACGTCCTGTTCTGTTAGTCTGCTAACAAACTCCTTAGGGGTTGAAGGTGATGTTAGTGACAGGGAAATAATTAAAGCTATAAAAAAGGCAGGCTATGGAGCATCAGTTAAAAAGAAAGACAAAAGTGAAAAAACTGTAGAAGAAATCGATGATTCTCTTGAAGACAAGGATACACCTGTTTTAAAGAAAAGATTAATATGGTCTTTATTCTTTTTAATTATTTTAATGTATTTTTCAATGGGTAACATGATGTGGAATTGGCCACTGCCTTCGTTCTATTACAACAACCATGTTGCAATAGGCTTAACTCAGATGTTACTTACAATAATTATTATGGTTATTAATCAACAGTTTTTTATTTCAGGTTACAAAAGCCTGTTTCAGTTAGCACCTAATATGGACACCCTTGTGGCGTTAGGTTCATCGGCAGCTTTTGGTTATAGTACAGTATCATTATTTTTAATGACATCTGCACAGGTTAAAGGCGATGAGGCGTTGGTTATGAAATATATGATGGAATTGTATTTCGAATCGGCAGCAATGATTTTAACATTAATTACAGTTGGAAAAATGCTTGAATCTCACTCTAAAGGTAAGACTACGGATGCATTAAAAAGCTTAATGAAACTTGTTCCAAAAACAGCAAATGTTATACGTGACGGTAAGGAAATAAATATTAATGCATCAGAAGTTTTAAAGGACGATGTATTTGTTGTAAGACCGGGAGAAAACATACCCGTTGATGGAGTTGTAATAGAAGGTCATAGTGCAGTAAATGAATCTGCCTTAACAGGAGAAAGTATTCCGGTTGACAAAGAAGAAAACAGTATGGTTTATGGGGCAACAATAAATCAGTCCGGTTTGTTAAAATGCAAAGCAACCAAGGTTGGTGAAGATACAACTTTATCTCAAATTATTCAAATGGTAAGCGATGCTGCGGCAACAAAGGCACCAATTGCAAAAGTTGCTGATAAAATTTCAGGTATATTCGTACCGGCAGTTATTTTAATTGCAATTGTTACAATGATTGGCTGGCTAATACTTGGAAAAGAAATAGGTTTCGCTCTGGCTAGAGGAATTTCAGTTTTAGTTATAAGCTGCCCATGTGCATTGGGACTTGCCACACCTGTTGCCATTATGGTTGGAAACGGTAAGGGTGCAAAAAACGGGATTTTATTTAAAAACGCAGTAGCATTAGAAGAAACAGGAAAAATCAATGTTATAGCATTAGATAAAACCGGCACAATTACTGCAGGAACTCCAAAGGTTACAGACATTTATCCAATGGAAGGGATTACTGATAATGAATTACTTCAAATGGCATACAGTCTTGAAATAAACAGTGAGCATCCTTTGGCAAAAGCTGTTGTGGAAAGAGCAGAAGGTGACGGTATAATTTCAGAAGAAATAACTGATTTTCTGGCTTTAACGGGTAATGGCTTAACAGGCACATTAAATGGTGAAAAGTTATTAGGCGGTAGTATTAAATATATGGATGAAACTATTGGTTTAAATGAAAAAGCCAAAGAAATATCCCAAGAGTATGCAAGTCAGGGTAAAACACCATTATTGTTTGCAAAGAATAATAAATTAATGGGTATTATTGCAGTTGCTGATATTATAAAAGAAGATAGCGCTCAGGCAATTAAAGAATTACAAAACATGGACATAAAAGTTGTAATGGTAACAGGTGATAATGAAAGAACAGCCAATGCAATTAGTAAGCAGGTTGGAACTAACGATGTAATTGCAGGCGTTTTACCGGATGGTAAGGAAGAAGTTATCAAACAGCTTAAATCAGGTGGAAAAGTTGCTATGGTAGGTGATGGCATTAATGATGCACCTGCACTAACCAGAGCTGACATTGGAATTGCCATAGGAGCAGGAACAGATGTTGCAATAGATGCAGCTGATATTGTATTAATGAAAAGCAGTTTAATGGATGTACCGGCTGCCATAAAGCTAAGTAAAGCAGCACTTAGAAACATTCACGAAAACTTATTCTGGGCATTTATATACAATGTTATAGGCATACCTTTAGCCATAGGTTTGTTTATACCATTTGGAATTACATTAAATCCCATGTTTGGGGCAGCGGCAATGAGTTTAAGTAGCTTCTGCGTTGTATCAAATGCATTAAGATTAAATTTCGCTAAGATTTATAGCAAAGAAAAGTAAAAAAATAAAAAACAAACATAAAACAGAAACGGGACAAATAGTAGAAAATCTTGTCCCGTTTTTGTAATAGAAAAATCTTTAGTGATTCTTATAACTGATCAGAAAGAATTTCCCATTCCTCCATAAGCTTATCTAGTTTATCACTGATTTCATTTTGCTCTTTGCCGATTTCATTTAACTTGGCTGAATTGGTTGAAACACTTGGATCTGCAACCATTTCATCAAGTTCATTTAAGCGGTCTTCGTATTTTTTGATTTTTTCTTCTACTTTTGAGATATCATTTTTCAATTTCCTAATCCTTGCGGCTTCTGCCTTCCTTTCTAAATAATCCTGTTTGTTGCTGGAAGTAGTTTTCTCAGCTTTTGCTTTTTCTTCCTTAGGAGCAAAAGTAGCAGTAAGTTCTTCCTTTTTCTCCTCATAATAATCATAGTTACCAAGGTAATTAATAAGTTTTGTGTTTGTTAATTCAAGTATACGACTGGCAGTCTGGTTTATAAAATATCTGTCGTGCGATACATACAAAACTGTTCCTGTATAATTATTTATTGCATTTTCCAAAATTTCTTTTGAAGCCATATCCAAATGGTTTGTGGGTTCGTCCAAAATAATAAGATTAGCTTCCGATAACATTAATTTGGCAAGGGAAAGGCGTCCTTTTTCACCACCACTTAAATCTGATACACGCTTGAAAACATCTTCCCCTGTAAACATAAAAGCAGCCAGAGTGTTTCGGATTTTTGTATTAGTCATATTTGGATATGAATTTGCTATTTCTTCAAATAAAGTATTTTCATCTGTAAGATTGTGTTGTTCCTGGTCATAATATCCAATATGTACATTTGTGCCCAACTTAATCATACCTGAGTCTGCATCAACTAAGCCGTTTATTATTTTTAATATAGTGGTTTTTCCTGTGCCGTTATCACCAATAATTGCTACATGTTCACCACGTTTTATTTCAAAACTTATATTCTTAAAAAGAAGAGTATTATAAGATTTTTCAAGGTTCTCAACAGACAAAACATCGTTTCCACTGACAATGTCAGGCTCCAATTTAATGGTCATGTTATTTTTTAACTCTTCAGGCTTTTCAATTAGATCCATTTTTTCTAATTGCTTTTCGCGGCTTTCTGCACGCTTATAAAATTTTTCCTGTTTGTAAGAGCGAAGTTTGGCAATAACTTCTTCCTGATGTTTGATTTCACTTTGCTGTTTTAAATAGGCATTCATTGTAGCAACTCTTAATTCCTGTTTTTTTACAGCAAAGTCAGAATAATTACCACTGTATACATGTGCTTTATGGTTTTCAATTTCTATAACTTTAGAAACTATCTTGTCTAAAAAGTAGCGGTCATGGGCGATTATTAAAACAGCTCCGTTATAGTTAAGCAAATATGTTTCCAACCATTTAATTGAATTTAAATCAAGGTGGTTAGTAGGCTCGTCCAACATAATAATATCAGGTTTTTCTAACAAAAGTTTGCAAAGGGCAACACGAGTTTTCTGACCACCTGAAAGATTACCAACAGACTTATTAAAATCATCTTCCGTAAATCCAAGACCTTTTATTACACCCTCAATTTCACTTTTGTATGAATAGCCATTTAATAACTGAAAACGATGTTCCAGGTTAGTGTAAGTTTCTATTAATTTAGAAAGTTCATCACCTGAAACCTTTGCCATTTCTTTCTCGTATTCCAAAAGTTTTTGTTCCATGTCAATTAAGTTCTGTTTAACAGATTTTACTTCTTCGTAAATAGTAGTGTCTGAACCTAAATCCTGATACTGGGCAAGGTAACCGATAGTTTTATCCTTGCCAATAATTACGTTTCCCTCATCAGGTGAAAGTTCCCCCATTATAATCTTCATAATGGTAGATTTGCCGGCACCGTTATTTCCAACAATGGCTGCTTTTTCATTATCATTTATGAAAAAAGAGCAGTCATTTAAAATTGTTTCAACACCGTATGATTTGCTTATATGATTACATGATAATATCATGAGAATCCTCCTGTTTAATTGAATTTCACTAATTAACTAGTTTATCATAAAATGCTGAAATTTAAAACAAAATATAGAATGACAAATATTTGACAATCTTTTGCTATATCCTTATAATTAACCATATATATATAAGGTAGGAGAATGTGATGAATAAAATCTCAAAAGCGGTAGTTTCAAGACTACCACGTTATTATAGATATTTAGATGAGTTAAAAGCTCAAAACATCGAAAGAATCTCGTCAAAAGAGCTAAGTCAGATGATGAATGTTACAGCATCTCAGATTAGACAGGACTTAAATAATTTTGGTGGTTTCGGTCAGCAGGGATATGGGTATAATGTACAATATCTTTATGACGAAATAGGAAAGTTACTTGGTCTTAATGTACCCCACAAAATGGTTATTGTAGGAGCAGGAAATTTAGGTCAGGCTATTGCTAATTATGGCAACTTCAGAAACAGAGGCTTTGAAATAACAGCATTGTTTGACAAAAATCCTAATTTAATTGGTAAGAAAACACAGAATGCGGAAATTTTAGATATTTCTACACTTTATGATTATGTTAAGGAAAATAATGTTGAAATTGTTGCGTTAACATTACCAAAAGGACCGGCTAAGGAAGTTGCTGAAAAATTAGTAGAATGTGGAGTAAAGGCTTTTTGGAACTTTGCTCATACAGATTTAGGCTTTGGCGGTGACATTTTAGTTGAAAATGTTCATTTGTCTGAAAGTTTAATGAAGCTTACATATAGAATATCAGAAAAGAATAAACAGGAGAGTTTATAGATAGGAGTGGCCTATGAAAAATATTCTTACAAGCAGTGAAATGAAAAAAGTTGATACTGAAACAATTGAAAAAATCGGGATTCCGGGAATTGTTTTAATGGAAAGAGCGGCCTTAAGTGTTGCTTCTTTAATTATGGAAAATGAGCCGGTAACAAAAACTGTTCAGGTTATAGCCGGTGTAGGAAATAACGGAGCAGATGGTCTTGCTATATGTAGAATGCTTCATTTGAAAGGCTACAATACATGTACATGCGTTATTGGTGACATTAATAAGGCTACAAAGGATTTTAAAACACAGCTTAGAATAAATGAAAATCTTGGCATAAGTATTGTTGAAGATTTTGCTGATTGCGATATTTTTGTTGATGCAATTTTTGGCGTTGGTTTATCCAGAAAAGTAGAAGGTAAGTATAAGGATGCCATTGAATATATAAATAATCAAAGGGCAAAGGTTTATGCAGTGGACATTCCATCAGGCATTGATGGAAGTACAGGAGAAGTTCTTGGAGTTGCGATTAAGGCGAACTATACCGTGACTTTCGGCTTTCATAAAGTTGGTACGGTATTGTATCCGGGAGCAGATTATTGTGGGAAAGTCATTGTAAGCGATATTGGATATGAATCATGGGAAAACAGTGATTTTATAAAATATGCTACAAGAGAAGATTTAAAATATCTGCCAAGAAGAATTAATTATTCTTATAAGGGTAATTACGGTAAGGTTTTAATTATTGCAGGCAGCAAAGAAATTTCAGGTGCCGCGGCACTGTCCGCTTTGGCTGCTTTTAAAACAGGTGCGGGTATGGTTCGCATATTTACACACGAAAATAACAGAAATATTTTAGGGAAGCTTTTACCGGAAGCAATGATTAATACTTATACAATTGATAAATTTGATATTAAGTCATTACAGGCAGCAATTAAGTGGTGCGATGTAATAGCAGTAGGTCCCGGAATGGGAACCGGTGAAGTTCAAACAGAAATTGTTAATGAAGTGTTAGAATCAAAAATACCTACAGTTATTGATGCTGATGGTATTAATACAATATCAAGACATAACGAAATAAAAGAAAAACTTCATGATAAAGTTATTTTAACACCTCATCTTGGAGAAATGAGCAGATTCCTTGCAGTACCGGCTAAAGAAATTGCACAGGATTTAATTAAATATACAAGAAAAGTCAATTATAAATATGGCGCCACAGTTGTTTTAAAAGATGCAAGAACTGTTATGGCTAATAAGAAAGGGACTTATATTAATTTAACAGGCAATAGTGGTATGGCCACAGCAGGAAGTGGAGATGTTCTAACAGGTATTATGGTAGCTTTGCTTGGTACAAAAACAGATTTTGAAAAAGTTCCGGCACTGGCTACGTTTTTGCATGGAGTAGCAGGTGATTTGGCAGCCATGGAATCAAGTAAGGAATCCATGATGGCAGGAGATATTTGTAATAATATTACAAAAGCTTACAACGGTGATTTTTAGAATTAAGATTAGAAGACAATGAAAGGTTGTGGAAAAAGTGGAAACAGTAGATATAAATAAAAAATATTTTAGAGTTTATGCAACAGTTGATTTAGACAAAATTCACAGAAATGTTGAATTAATGAAATGCAAAATGAAAAAGGAAACAGGAATTGTTGCTGTAATAAAAACAGACGGTTATGGACATGGAGCAGTTCCAATTGCAAAAGCATTAGATGATATTTGTTATGGTTATGCAGTTGCTACAGCTTACGAAGGACATAATTTACGAAGACATGGAATAACAAAACCAATATTTATTCTTGGTTACACACCTGAATGTACTTACGAAACTGTTGTTAAGGAAGGTATGATACCGGCAGTTTTCTCAATAGAAGATGCTAAGAAATTGTCTGATATAGCAATTAGCTTAGATAAACATGTAAATATTGATATAGCAGTTGATACAGGTATGAGCAGAATCGGCTATATACCAAGTGATGAAGCTGTAAAGGAAATTGTAGCCATTGACGCACTGCCAAATGTAAAAATCGAGTCGATTTTTACTCATTTTGCAAAGGCTGATTATGTTGACAAAAGTGTAGCTTACAATCAGTTTAAGGAATTTAATGATTTTGTGGAAAAAGTAGAGTCAAATGGTGTAAAAATACCGGTTCACCAGTGCGCTAACAGTGCAGCCATTATGGAAATGCCTGAAACATCATTAAGCCTTTCAAGAGCAGGAATTTCAATGTATGGTCTTTATCCATCAGATGAAATGGACCATAAGGCAATGAAACTAGAACCTGCAATGAGTATATATTCACATGTAATATATGTAAAAGAAATTCCGGCAGGCAGAGGTGTAAGTTACGGTCATACTTTTGTGTCTGATAAGTCGATGACTGTTGCAACAATTCCTGTAGGTTATGGTGACGGCTATCCAAGAAACTTAAGCAACAAAGGCTATGTTTTAATTAATGGTAAGAAAGCTAACATCATTGGAAGAGTATGCATGGATCAGTTTATGGTTGATGTTACAGGTATGGATGTAAAAGTTGGCGATAAAGTTACATTAGTAGGTACTGATGGGGACGAAACAATATTAATTGATAAATTAGCCGAAGAAGCAGGTACTTTTAATTACGAATTTATTTGTGATTTAGGAAAGAGAGTGCCAAGAGTTTATTTAAAAGATGGAAAAATAGTTGGCACAAAAGATTATTTTGAAGATGCTTATAATCTTGAATTTTAATTTATAAAATTGAATACACATTCCAAAAAGTGGAATACTATAGTTATTATAATAGATTTGGAGTGTGGAAATGATTATAAAAAGAGGCGATATTTTTTATGCTGATTTAAGACCGGTTATTGGCTCTGAACAAGGTGGTATAAGACCGGTTTTGATTATACAGAATGATACAGGAAACAGACATAGTCCAACAGTTATTGTCGCAGCAATTACATCTAAAATGTCAAAGGCAAAACTGCCAACTCATATTAGAATAGACAAAAATAAATGCGATATAATTAAGGATTCGGTTATTTTACTTGAACAGTTAAGGACTATAGATAAACAAAGATTAAAAGATAAAGTCTGTCATTTGGATGAAGAAATGATGGGGACGATTAATAAGGCATTGTGCATTAGTCTGGAATTAGATACATAGATGTGCAAGTTGACTATTAAAATATAAAATGTTACACTTTAGAGTGCGTGTAAAATAAGAAATACAAAGGAGTGGAATTTTATGTCAGGACATTCAAAATTTGCGAATATTAAACATAAGAAAGAAAAAAATGATGCAGCAAAGGGAAAACTTTTTACAATTATAGGTAAGGAAATTGCTGTAGCAGTTAAGGAAGGCGGAGCTGATCCCGACAATAACAGTAAGTTACGTGATGTTATTGCAAAGGCAAAAGCAAACAACATGCCAAACGATACAATTGACAGAGGTATTAAGAAAGCTGCAGGTAACGCAGCGGCTGTTAATTATGAAACAGCAAGATATGAAGGATATGGACCAAACGGTACAGCTATTATTGTTGATGCCTTAACAGATAATAAAAACAGAACAGCAGCAAATGTTAGAAACTGTTTCACAAAAGGTGGCGGTAATGTAGGAACACAGGGTTGTGTATCATATATGTTTGACGAGAAAGGACAGATTATCATTGATAAGGAAGAATGTGATATGGATCCTGATGAACTTATGATGGTGGCATTAGATGTAGGAGCTGAAGATTTTTCAGATGAAGGAGATAGTTATGAAATCTTAACTAATCCTGATGCTTTCAGTGAAGTTCGCGAAGCTTTAGAAAAAGAAGGAATTAAGATGGCAAATGCTGAAGTAACAATGATTCCTCAGAATTATGTTACATTAACAGACGAAGAAGCTATTAAGAAAATGAACATTATTATTGACAGATTAGATGAAGATGAAGATGTTCAGCAGGTTTACCACAACTGGGACGAATAGGATTAGATATTAATGAACACAGTATTATTTGATTTAGATGGAACATTACTTCCAATGGACATGAAAGAATTTACCGACATGTACATAAAACTTTTAAGTAGTAGACTGGAATCATCCAATTTTGATTCAAAGAAAATTGTTGCCGGGCTTTGGGTTGGCGTGAAAGCAATGGTTGCAAACGACGGTATTATTACAAATGAAGAGTACTTTTGGAAAGCTTTTGCTAACTTCATGACAGGTGGCGGTGGAAAAATGGATTCCAAAGAAAAACGTAAGATTCAAAAAGAAATTACGAAGTTTTATAAAGAAGATTTTTCCATAGCAAGATATGTTACAAGCCCTCTTGAAACAGTAAATGAATGTATAGAAATTTTAAAAGAAAAAGGTTATACATTAGTTGTTGCAACAAACCCTATATTTCCGGAAGTGGCAATTTTAGAACGTTTGTCATGGACAGGATTATGTCAGGATGATTTTTCATTAATAACTACTTATGAGAATTCATGTTTTGCAAAACCTAACATTGAATATTATAAACATATATTAAAGGTTCTTGATAAGGATGCTGAAGATTGTTTAATGGTTGGAAACGATGTTACAGAAGACATGTGTGCTTCTCAAATAGGAATGGATGTATTTCTTTTAGAAGGTAATGTTATAAATGAAAATAATATTAATGTACCAGAAATAAAAAAAGGAAATTGGAATGTATTTAAGCAGTATATATCCAATCTTCCTACTTTAAAATAAAAATATAAAAAGAAGAAAAGTTGTTAATAATGACTTTTCTTCTTTTTACGTAATAGGAAATTGTTACAGCTAATTCATGCTTTTTAGGCATAAAATTGTATATAATATAGGCATTTGCAACAGATTTATATATATTTTAAAATATAAAATAGTTTAATAAAAAATATGTCTATTGGAAGGAACTGATTAATATGGATAAGGATTTAGAGGTTAAATACAATAATTTAAAAGAATATTTAAAATCATTAGGAAGCGTGGCAGTAGCATTTTCAAGTGGAGTAGATTCTACATTTCTTCTGAAAGTTGCTCATGATGTATTAGGAGATAAGGCAATAGCCATAACATTAAATGCGGTGGCTTTTCCTGAAAAAGAAACTAATGACGCAAGAGATTTCTGTAAGAGTGAAGGCATTAAGCACATAATATGCGGTTATAATCCTTTGGATATTGAAGGCTTTGCCGACAATCCACCTGACAGATGTTATATTTGTAAGAAAGTAATTTTTTCTGAAATAAAGAAACTTGCAAAAGAAAATAATATTGCCTATGTGGTAGAAGGCTCAAATATGAGTGATAACGGCGATTACCGACCGGGCTTAAAAGCTATAGAGGAGCTTAAAGTAGAAAGCCCACTTCAAAAGGCAAATTTATATAAATCAGAAATTAGAGAATTGTCTAAAATTTTAGGTTTAAAGACTTGGGATAAGCCAAGTAAGGCGTGCTTAGCATCAAGATTTGCATACGGCGAAAAGATTACAGAAGAAAAACTTATGATGATTGATAAGGCTGAAGATGTTATAATTAGTAAAGGTTATGTACAATCAAGAGTAAGAGTCCATGGAAATATTGCCCGTATTGAAATTCTTCCTGAACAAATAAATGATTTTATTGTAAATGACAGGGAAGAAGTAGCTACATTGCTTAAAAAAATCGGCTTTTCATATGTAACCCTTGATTTACAGGGCTATAGAACAGGTAGCATGAACGAAATTTTAAATGAAATATAAAAAGAGAGTTAGTATGGATACAAAGGAATTATTACAGTTAGTTGCTGAAAAAAAGGTTTCTGTAGATGATGCATTATTAGAATTAAAGAAAGAGCCTTTTGAGGACTTAGGTTTTGCCAAGCCTGATTTTCACAGAAAACTTCGACAGGGAGTTGGGGAAGTGATTTATGGCACCGGTAAGACACCTGACCAAATAGCAAAGATTTCAGAAAGCTTCATAAAAAATAATCAAAGCAATATTCTTATTACTAGAATGAGTAAGGAAGCGTCAGATTACGTAGAGAAGTATTTAGAAGCTTTGGAAGTTACATATTTTTATGATGAAACATCAAAAGTTGGTATTGTTGGAAATTTGGTAGAAAAGGATGGCCTAGGCAAAATTGTTGTTGCAACAGGTGGCACAAGTGATATGCCTGTGGCAGAAGAGGCGGCTCTCACGGCAGAATTTTTAGGAAATCATGTTGAAAGATTATATGATGTAGGTGTGGCAGGTTTGCATCGTTTGCTTGATAATGTGGATAAAATAATGGAAGCGAAGGTCATAATTGCCATTGCAGGTATGGAAGGGGCACTTGCCAGTGTTATAGGCGGTTTGGCAGATTGTCCGGTTATTGCCGTACCTACAAGTGTAGGTTACGGGGCAGCCTTTGGTGGTATAACCCCACTTCTTTCAATGCTTAATTCATGCGCAAGTGGTGTAAGTGTTGTTAATATTGATAATGGTTTTGGAGCAGGCTATATGGCAAGTCTGATTAACCATATAACAAAATAATTTATAAGGATGATGAAAATGAAAACATTATATTTGGAATGTAATATGGGAGCAGCCGGCGATATGCTTATGGCGACTTTAGTTGAGTTACTTGACCAACCAGATGAATTTGTAAATGAATTTAATAATTTGAATATACCTAACATTAAATTAATAAAAGAAGAAAGCACAAAATGTGGAATTGTTGGTACTCACATGCGAGTAATGGTTAATGGTGAAGAAGAAGTAAGTGAAGATGTTAACTTACAAGAAAACAATGATTTACATGAACATGAACACGAGCATACCCATGACAATGAACATGACCACGACCATAGTCATGGACACCACTCACATAGTAGTCTTTCTCATATTGAAGAGATTATTAATGGGTTAGACATTCCTGCTAAAGTGAAAAAAGATGCAGTTAATGTGTATGGTTTAATTGGCGAAGCAGAAGCTAAAGCTCATAATAAAAGTATCAAAGAGATACATTTCCATGAAGTAGGTACAATGGATGCCATTGCCGATGTAGTTGGTGTGTGTATGTTGATTGACAAAATCAATCCTGACAGAATAATGGCATCACCTGTTCATGTAGGCAGTGGTAATGTTAGATGTGCTCATGGAATTTTACCTGTGCCGGCACCTGCTACAGCGTATATTTTAAGAGAGGTTCCTTCATATTCAGGTAACATAAAGGGTGAGTTGTGTACACCAACAGGGGCAGCTTTACTTAAATATTTTGCAGATGATTTTGATGCAATGCCTATAATGAAAACTCAGAAAATAGGCTACGGTATGGGAAATAAAGATTTTCCAGTGGCAAATTGCGTTAGAGCTTTCTTAGGAGAAGAAGAGCAGAAAATGGATGATGTTCTGGAGTTGGTATGTAATATAGATGACATGACTGCTGAAGAAATAGGTTTTGCTACAGAAATCTTAATGAATAATGGTGCCTTAGATGTGTACACTACAAATATTAATATGAAAAAAAATCGCCCGGGAACAATGATTACATGTATGTGTAAAAATATAGACAAGGAAAAGTTCCTTAAATTAATTTTTAAATACACAACAACATTAGGCGTTAGAGAGTATATTTGTAAACGTTACGGACTTACAAGAAATGTTAAAACAATTGAAAGTTCATTAGGTGACATTTCATTAAAGGAATCTTACGGCTATGGAATATCAAAAGAAAAATTAGAATATGAAGATTTGGCTAGAATTGCAAAAGAGAAAAATCTTTCATTAAAAGAAATAAAAAAAGAAATATTAAAGGAGATTTAATAGATGCATATGGCAGATGGTTTGTTGTCACCTGAAGTTGGCGTAGCAATGTGGGCTGTAACAGCAGGGGCAACAGCGTATGGTATAAAGAAAATAACAGACAGCGATTTGTCTGAAAAAAAACTACCGGTTATGGCTGTGTCAGGCGCGTTTGTTTTTGCAGCCCAGATGATTAATTTTACCATACCGGGGACCGGTTCAAGTGGTCATATAGGCGGTGGAATTTTACTGGCAATGTTACTTGGAGAGTTTCCTGCCTTATTAACTATTGCATCAGTTTTAGTTATACAATGCCTTATTTTTGCTGATGGAGGTTTGCTTGCGCTAGGAGCTAATATTTTTAATATGGGTATCATTCCATGTTTAATAGTATTTCCAATTATAAGGATGTTTTTGAAAAATAACATATCCAAAACAAAACTTTCAGTATCGGCATTTTTAGGACCTGTGGTTGCACTTCAAATAGGTGCTTTTGGTGTTGTAATGGAAACACTTTTATCAGGGATAACAGAGTTTCCATTTAAAACATTCGTGGCGTTAATGTTACCAATTCATCTGGCAATTGGAGTAGGTGAAGGAATTGTAACAGCTGCAGTTGTTTTATTTGTTTGGAAAATGAGGCCTGAAATAATTAATTCGGCTTTATTTAAACAAAAAATAGACAAAAAAATATCTGTAAAAAAAGTTACAGTGATTATTGGTATTGTTGCTGTTATAACAGGTGGTGTTTTATCTCTTTATGCTTCTTCTAATCCTGATGGATTGGAGTGGTCAATGGAAAAAACAGCAGGTACTTCAGAACTTAAAAATAGTGATAAAACTCATAGTGTAATGAGTCAGATTCAGGAAAAATTATCAATACTGCCTGATTATGATTTTAAGTCGCAAAAAGGAAATGGAACATCGGCTTCAGGTATTATAGGAGCGGGTATAACCTTTTGCCTTGCGCTAGGAGCAGGTGGAATAATAACTTACGTTGAGAAAAAAAATAAGTAATAGGAGATAGCTGTTACGGAAGGGGTAACCTATAAATTTAATGAGTGGTATAAAAAGTAAAGTAAATGAAATTTATTCGTTAGAACAGTTAAGTATGAAAAATACTATAATACATAATATACATCCATTAATAAAGATGGTAGTTACAGTTGTCTATATTGTTTGTATACTTAGTGTCAGACGTTATGATTTACTTAGATTTTCATATTTTTTGTTTTATTTGATAATCACTACAGCCTTAGCAGAATTACCTTTAAAAATTATTATAAAAAGAACAATGATTGCTTTGCCTTTTGTACTTTTTGCAGGTATAAGTAATCTGATTATAAACAGGGAAACAGCATTTTTTATTGGAAGAATTGCTATTACTTATGGTTTGATTTCTTTTGTTGTTTTGATTATTAGAACTATGTTTTCGGTTTGGGCTTTATTAATACTAATTGCTACAACGCGGTTTTCTGATTTGACAAAGCAGTTAATAAGATTACATATACCACCATTAATCGTTAATTTAATGGAAATGATATATAGATATATTGGGGTTTTGGCTGAAGAAGTTTCAACAATGCTTGTATCCTATAGGTTAAAGAATCCGGCATACAAGTGGCCACATATTAAGCACATGGGCCCCTTTGTTGGAAATCTGTTTTTAAAAAGCATTAACAAGGCAGAAAGAATATATAACGCCATGAAATGCAGAGGTTATGGAACCAAACAGGTTGCATATCAGAAAGAAAAGATTGCATTGAAAGATATAGTATTCTTTTTGGTATGTACTGTGTCCAGTGTGATTTTTGTTATATTATAGAGAAAATGCTTTTGCATTTTAGTATTGAATTTTGAGTGTTGAATTTTTAGTATTTAAATTTAAGTATTTAAGAGTTTGCTATTATATTTGAAAACAAGAGGAAGAAATATGCTTACAATTAATAATGTTACAGTTGAATATCCTGACGGAACAAAGGCAATAAATAATTTATCCCTGAATGTTAAGTCCGGGGAAAAACTTGCACTAATAGGAGCTAACGGTGCCGGTAAGTCTACATTAATGTTAGCCATTGAAGGAATATTAGATAGTACAGGAGAAATTAAAATAGGTGATTTAGTTGTGAACTCAAAAAACATTGTTAAAGTAAGACAGCAGGTGGGGATGCTTTTTCAAAATCCTGATGATCAGTTATTTATGGCTACTATATATGATGATATTGCTTTTGGCCCTAGAAATGCAGGTTTAGATGAAGAGTCTGTAAAATATAGAGTAGAAGACAGATTAAAATTATTGAATATTGAACACTTGAAGGACAAAACAGCCCTTAAATTATCAGGTGGCGAGAAAAGAATGGCAGCCTTAGCTACTGTTTTGGCAATGAAACCAAGTGTTATGTTATTAGATGAACCAACAGCTTTTTTAGATCCTAAGGCAAGGCGTAATCTCATTAATGTCTTAAATTCCCTACCACATACAATGCTTATAGCCACTCATGACTTAACCTTTGCAAAAGAGGTTTGCAGAGAAGCCGTTGTTATTAAAGATGGTAATTTCTTTGCAAAAGGAAACTGCGATGAGATTTTGTATAATCAGGAATTAATGGATGAGGGTGGCATAGAAGCAATTATGTAAATAAAAGAAAAGACGAAAAAAGAGATTGCCTATTACTAAAAATAGACAATCTCTTTTATGATGTTTATCAAAAAATTCTGTTACATTAAAAGCATTCCACTAGGGATATGCATATTTGCTCCAATTATTGGAAAAGCCACTAAAAAAATTCAAAACACTATTCATAAATATTTTGATAAATTTGTTCAGTGTATTCATAAATTAAAGCTTCGTCAGCCTTTTCAAACTGATGCATTAATAAATCTTTAATTTTATCAGCACGACTAAAATATAATATTTCTTCAGGTTCCCTTAAATCTAAACCTTCATCTAAAATTTCTTTTGAAATATTGTCTTTTGCCCAAGCTAAAATTTCTTCAATTAACTTATCTTCGGCTTCAGCATCGATTTTTACCTGCTTTGCATGCATAAAAGAAACAATGCCTGCAATAATAAATATAATGAAAATTCCACCCATTACAGAATCAAACAACCATGCCGTAGATGCGTTGATTGGAAGTGGTATAATATCAGCAAAAACTAAAATCATAAAAATAATTCCTACGATACCAACAATAAGCATTGTTAAGGCTGATGATGTAATGTCCTTATATTTATCTGATAGTCGTATAAAGGAATGGACTTTGTTATCTGTATAATCGTACAGGCTTTCAGGCAATTTGTTTTCCTGCACATCTGAAGTATTGTTGTTTTTGAAATTGCTATCTTCCATATTGTGCCTCCTTAAAAAGTAACTGATATTCATAAACTAACACTATTATAAACTATTAAATGGTTATAAACAAGTAAATGATATTTATTTTTGCTTTCAAATAGAGTACAATAAGTCTATTGCAAATAAGGAGATACAGATGAAAATTACATTATTAACAGTAGGAAAAATTAAAGAAAAGTTTTATGTGGATGCCATAAAAGAATACAGCAAAAGATTATCAAGATATTGTAAATTAAATATCATTGAAGTTGCTGATGAGAAAACAACAGAAAATTCAACGGAAGCAGAAATCAATATTGTAAAAGAAAAAGAAGCAGCAAGACTTAGCAAGCATATATCGGAAGGGGCTTTTGTCATAACTCTTGAAATCCTTGGTAAACAGTTGGATTCAGTGGAATTATCAAAGAAAATTAATCAGTTAGGAATAGAAGGAAAAAGCCATATCATATTTATAATAGGCGGTTCCCTTGGATTACATGAATCAATATCAAAACGAGCTGACTTCAAATTAAGCTTTTCAAAAATGACATTTCCACATCAGTTAATGAGAGTTATTCTTTTAGAACAGATTTACAGAAGCTATAGAATAATAAATAATCAGCCATATCATAAATGATGGTGTGGCTGATAAAATGATAGTGTGGTTGATAATTTGTAATGATTTAGCAGATTACATAGAACAAGAGATAATAATTGATTTATATTGGAATGGATATTCGTAAACAGTTATATGAAAATAGTCATAAAAAATAGAGGTGTAAGTTCACAAATTGACTTATACCTCTATTTTCTATTTAATGTAAATTTTAATATTTATTCGAAATAATATCTTTTAATAATTTGGTCCAAAATACATAATACCATTCTTCATGGTCTTTCCTTTAATCTTGTAAAGTTCACTAACGGTAACAAGCTCATAACCTTTTTTTCTAAGCTCCGGTAGGGCTTTGATAAATCCGTTAACAGATGTTGGATGAATGTCATGTAACAAGATAATTTGGCCATCGCCTGCATGATTTATAACATAATTTTTTATGTATTTAACATTACGATGTTTCCAATCTTCTGTATCAACAGACCAATAAATCATAGGTGCTTTTGCATTCTTGCTAACTATGGAGTTGTAATTTCCATAAGGTGGTCTAAGTAATGTTGGATATTCTCCGGTTACATTTTTAATTGCATTTCTTGCATAAGAAATTTCTTTCTTAACATTTTTCTTAGATAAAATCTTTAAGTTCTTATGTGACCATGTATGTGAACCAATCTCCATGCCAAGATTATATTCTCTTTGTAACTGTTTTTTAAATGAATTAGCACGATTACCTAATACGAAGAAAGTAGCTTTGCTTTCGTACTTTTTCAATGCTGATAAAAGTTTGTCTGTGTATTCACCAGGACCGTCATCAAAAGTATAAGCTACATATTTAAGTTTCTTTACAACCGTAACTTGGCATTTTGCAGTTTCATTTGTGTATTTAGAACGAACCTTGATATAAGCTGTACCTGTTTTTTTACCTTTAATAACACCGTTTTTTACTGTTACAACTTCGTTGTTTGTGCTTATCCAAACAACAGGTTCATTTTTGTATTTTTTATTTTTATCATAAGTTGTCTTTAAGTCTAAAAATCTTTTTTGATTTTTACCAACACGCAAAGAAGTAGATGTTAATTTTAAAGTCTTAATCTTGTTGTAAGGATCTCTTACTTCAATTTTGCATCTTGCTTTTATTTTGCCGGTTTCACCTTTGCAGACAATATATGTAGTTCCTGCTTTTAAAGCTGTAATCTTGCCTTTGCTATTAACACTTACAATGGAAGTGTTTTTGCTAACCCAGACAACAGGTTCTTTTGGTGAAGATGAATCCTGTTGGTATTTTAAACTGGCTTTGATAATTGCTTTCTTTCCTTTAGTTATGGAAAGAGATAACTTGTCTAACTTTATGCTTTTCAACAGTTTGTAATTAGTTGTAGCTGTGTTAGGTTTTGGATTAGCTGTTGTTTCATTTTCTTTTGCAACTGTATTAATCATGGGATTTGTCGTCCCTAGAAAAGTATATCCGAGACTACAAAACAGACCTAGCACAAGAAAAACAATTAATGCTTTCTTTAGTTTCTTCATATAAGTTACCATCCTTTTTGTTTAATTATTTTTTTCATCTCACTAATTGTAACACATATAAAAATAAATAGAATATATTTTTTTATCTTTCATATATTTTTTTAAGGAGAATTATAAAAATGGAAAATATATACAGATATTTTAATTGTAAAATAAGACAAGTTTTAGAAAAATATGAAATAAAAAACATATATGAAATTAGAATCAGAGTAAACAAAAATGTGATTTTAAATACAGGTATGGGTGAAATTATACTTGATGTTATATGTAATGAAAAAGATGTTATCGATACTTTTAATTTGATTACAGAATATTCTGCCTACGCATACGAGCAGAATATGGCTGAAGGGTTTATTACAATTCCAGGCGGTCATAGAGTAGGCATTGGTGGTTATATGGCAGGAACTATTTATGATAAGCCCATTGTTAGAAATATTAGATTTATTAATTTTAGAATAAATCATCATATAAAAAATTGCAGTGAAATGATTTTTCCTAAATTATACAAAAATAATCACTTGTGTAATACATTAATAATTTCACCACCGGGACTTGGTAAGACAACATTACTTAGAGATTTAGTTTATAAAATTAGTGAAAATTTTGCTGGTACAAGTTTATGTGTCATTGATGAGCGAAATGAAATCAGTGGTTGTTATAAAGGCGTGCCAACAATGGATTTAGGAAAAAGAACAGATGTTATAAGCAACTGTTCCAAATCAAAGGGGATACTTATGGCAATAAGGTCAATGGCACCAACATTAATTGCAGTAGATGAAATAGGAACAGCACAGGATATTGAGGCGTTAGAATATGCTAATTTGTCAGGAATTTTTATAATCGCCACAGTCCATGGAAAAAATCACGCGGCTGTAATAAAAAAGCTTGGAAAAGATTTTGTAGATTTGTTCGAAAAAAAGATTTGTATATTAAATATTGGAGAGTACCTATGTGTTTAAAAGTAATTGGAGTGCTTATTGTTGTAACAGCGTGCAGCTTAATGGGTTTTGCTCTGGCAAATGAGTATATAGCAAAAATAAATAACTTAGATGCATTTAAGAAAAGTTTAAGAATTCTCAAAGGGAAAATTAAATATGATAATTTATCAGTTTTTGAGGCAATGGAACTTATAAAAATAAATAATAATGTAATAGAAAACTTTTACCATAAAGTAAGCGAAGTTTACTTTATGGAAGAAAAAACATTATTTGAAAGCTGGAAAATGGCAGTTAACAAATATTTGAAAAAAGAAATTAAATTTGATAAGCAGGAAACGGACGTAATACTTACTTTTGGAACTAATCTTGGTGTAACAGATAGGGAAACACAACTAAGTAACATTGATGAATGTATTAATGATATACAGGAAGTGATTTTGCAATTAAAGGAAGAAAAGAATAATAAGTGTAAATTATACAAATGCCTGGGAACCTTTTCAGGAATCCTAATTGCTGTTTTATTAATATGAGATGAAAGGAACAATTATGGAAATAAATATGATTTTTAAAATAGCGGCAGTAGGTATAATTGTGTCGGTTGTAGGTCAGATTTTAAAACACAGCGGTAGAGAGGAACAGGCTTTTTTGACAAGTCTGGCAGGTCTTATATTAGTCTTAACGTGGATTGTCCCATACATATATGAGCTTTTTGAAACAATAAAGAAATTATTCAGGTTGTAAGGACAGGTAAAAGATGATTGCAGTAGGAGTTATTAGTATTGCCACGGTGGTTTTAGGAATTCAGTTTAAAAATGTTAAACCCGAATATGGAATATTATTATCCATAACAGGATGTTTAATTATATTTATAATGATGCTTACAAAACTTACTTACATTATAAATATATTTAACCAGATATCAGAATTGACCAATGTTAGCAAAGAGTACATTAAAATATTGTTAAAAATAACAGGTATAACCTTTATATGCGAAATTACTTCAGATATATGTAAGGACTGTGGATATGTTGCCATATCCAATCAGGTTCAGATATTTGGAAAAATATCAATTCTGGTCATTAGTTTACCTATTTTTTCAGAGTTAATATTAAAAATAGGAAAAATGTTATCTTAGGGTTAATTGATTTATGAAAAAGATTATTTTAATTATAATGTGCATCACTGTTACTTTGTCAGTTGGCAATGTTGCAAAGTGTAGTGATAAAAATATTAAAGAAAAATCATATAATGAAGAAACGTTTATCAGTATGGATGATTTTCAATTTGATGAGCCACAAAGAATTCTTAGAGAGTCCGGTAACAGAGATATAAGTGTTAAGGAAATTATAAACAATATTATAAAAGGAAAGGTCATTACTATTTTAGGAGAAATAGTTAAAAGTATATATTATAAGACTTTTGGAAATAATTCTTATCTGTTTAATATTATTTGGCAATTATTCTTAACAATAATTATCTCGTGCTTTTTTACAAATTTTACAAAAGTTTTTTCAAAGGACGATGTTTCAGAAACAGGTTTTTTTATATGTTATCTTGTTTCAGTTACGTTTATGTTTGGTCTTTTTAGTGAATTGTGTAATATTGCTGTTGATTTTGTTGAGATGTTACTTAAATTTATGTATGGAATTGTACCAACATATTTTTTGTCAGTGGCAATTACGGGACAAGTTTCTGCTTCAGGTTTTTATCAGCTTTGTTTGGTAATTATATCAGTAGCCCAATTTGTTTTCCTACATATAATAATTCCGCTAATTAAAATATATGTTGCAGTTAGCATAGTGAACAACATATCAAAGGAAGACTTTTTGTCAAGAACAGCAGTGGTGGTTGGAAATATAGTGAATTTTCTTATGAAAACTTTTGTGGGAATCGTAACAGGACTGAATATAATACAGGCTCTTATTTTGCCATCAATTGATAGCACAAAAAATCAAACCATAAGAAAGGTAATAGGAAGTGTGCCGGTTGTTGGAAATAGTACAGATGCAATAACAGGCATATTTTTAGGATCTGCTAATTTAATAAAAAACGCTATTGGAACAACGGCTATTATAGTGATTGTTGTTTTATGTGCGGTGCCTTTTTTGAAAATTCAATTGTATTCTTTTTTGATGCAAATAGTGGCTGCTTTGGTTCAGCCTATTGCAGATTGTAGAATTGTTGCCAGTTTTAATTCCATGTCCATAGGAATGCGAATGCTTTCAAAAGTCATAACCGGTTGCAGTCTCTTATTTATAATAAGTATTGCTATCATATGTATGTGTACAGGAAAGGGGTAAAATGGAATTTATATATAGTTATATTAAAAATATTTGTATATTTATGTTGGTAATTACAATTATTACGAATATTTTTCCAGAAAAAAGATACATAAAGTACATTAAATTTTTTGCAGGTATCCTTTTGATATTAATTGTTTTGTCTCCTGTTTTTAAGATTACCAAAAAAGATATTAATGTGGATAGAATAATTACAGAAAATATTAATATAGATGCAAAAAATCAGTTAGACACCCGGCTAAATGATTTTGAAAAGAAAATAGAAGAGAGGCTAAGTGAAAAGTATGGAAATGAAACAGGAAATAATTGACAAGCTTACTAACCTGAAAAAAATAGGAAAAGAAAAAATAATTTTATTGGCACTTGCTGGCATATTATTAATTGGTTCATCATATTTTGAAAAAGTAGATAATAAAGAAAAAACAGTCAAACACACAGAAAAAAGCATATCAAAGGAAAGCTATGAGAACAAAACTAAAAAAGAAATAATAAATATTATAGAGAGTATAGATGGAGTTACAAATGTAAATGTAATGATTACTTTCAAATCAGGTAATGAAAAAATTTTACAGGTTGATAAAGAGGAAAGTCAAGAATCCGGGGAGAAAAAATCTTCTAAAGTTTCAACAGTTATCTTTAATGGAAGTCAGGAAGAATATCCTTACATTATAAAAGAAATATATCCGCAAATTGAAGGTGTGGCAGTTACGGCAAAGGGACTAAAGGATGCTGAAAAAATAAATGAGATAACAAATATGATTAATGCATTATTTAATATACCCGTTCATAAAATATCTATAATTAGTAATGATTAAAAGGAGGAAATATGAAAAAAATCTTAAAGAAAAACCAATTCATTGTTACGTTCTTAGCTGTGTTAATTGCAGTGGCAGGATATCTTAATTATTCTGCAAACCTTGATAAGAAAAATGAATCAAAAAAGGTAACTAATGATACATACGAATCAATTTATTCCAAAGATAATTTACTTACAAATAATGAAGACATAGAAAGTATGGATAAAGAAGAAGAGACTACAGAGGAACCGGGAGCTGCTGTTCTTACAAATGGAAGCACATTAAGTTCTTATATGGTTCAGGCAAAACTGAACAGAGAGCAGACAAGATCTAAAAACAAAGAAACACTGTTAGAAGTAATTAACAATAACGATATAGGCGATAAGGAAAAAAAGAAAGCTGTTAAATCAATGGTTAAAATTACTGAAAACAGTGAAATGGAAAACAATATTGAAACATTGCTTAAAGCAAAAGGATTTAACGATATTATAGTTACCATAAATGATAATCAGGCAGATGTTATTTTATCAGACACAGAAGTAAGTGATGAGAAAAGAGCACAGATTGAAGATGTTATAAAAAGAAAAACAAATATATCTGTTAACAATATAACTATTACACCGGCAAAATAAAAAAAGAAAAACGATATATGAAAGTCTTTATTAAAATATAAGAATCATATATCGTTTTCTTTATTTATGCATATGTTTTTTTATGGCATCAATTGTTTCCTGACTAATAACATGTTCAATTCTACATGCATCTTCAGTAGCAACATCTTCAGATACACCAAGTTTTATAAAACATTCAGTTAAAATCTGATGACGTTCATATATCATTTCCGCAAGACTTTTTCCGTCATCAGTTAAATATATAAAACCGGAATCTGTTACAGTTATATAGTTGTTTTCTCGAAGATGTTTCATGGCGATGCTGACACTTGATTTCTTAAATCCTAGTTCATTAGCAACATCAACAGAACGAACAACAGGAAGACGTTTACTTAAAACAAGAATTGTTTCTAAATACATCTCTGAAGATTCATTACTTTTCATTAATAAGCTCCTTTTCACATTTATAACAATGATTATATCAAAAAATAAGGCAAAATTCAATTTGTGTATTAGTGTGTTTTTTTACTATATTTACAATAAGGAATATACATAACAAACAAAAATTAGTAAGGACGAAAAAATATTATTGACATCTAATGAAAGTTAGACTATACTAACTAGAGTAAAAAATAGCAACAGAGAAAAGAGGAACTTATGATGCCTTTAACAATGGTGAATTCAGGGGAAGAAAATGAAATAAAAAGAGTTGGTGGAAAAGAAGAAACTAGACGCTTCCTTGAAAACTTAGGTTTTGTACAAGGAGCAAAAGTTACTGTTGTGTCTCAAATTGGAGGCAACGTTATTGTTAATGTTAAAGAATCCAGAGTCGCAATTGGCAAAGATATGGCCAATAAGATAATGGTTTAATTAATACATAAAGGAGAGGAGCTTTTTATGAAAACGTTAAGAGAAGTAGCAGTAGGTCAAACTGTTAAAGTTAAGAAACTTACTGGCGACGGCCCTGTAAAAAGAAGAATCATGGATATGGGAATAACTAAAGGCGTGGAAGTATACGTTAGAAAAGTTGCACCACTTGGTGATCCTGTAGAAGTAACTGTTAGAGGTTATGAATTATCTTTAAGAAAAGCAGATGCCGAAATGATTGAAGTAGAATAATTTTTTTTACTATACAGTTAGAAAACACTAACAAAAGATAGCAAAGACAAACAATGGGAGGAAAATAGTAATGTCGATTAAAATTGCATTGGCTGGTAATCCAAATAGTGGTAAAACAACTTTGTTTAATGCTCTAACAGGATCAAACCAATTTGTAGGTAACTGGCCCGGAGTAACAGTAGAAAAAAAAGAAGGTAAATTAAAAGGACATAAAGATGTTAAGCTTATGGATTTACCTGGTATTTATTCTTTATCACCATATACTTTGGAAGAAGTTGTGGCTAGAAATTATCTTATTAACGAGGTACCTGATGCAATCATCAATATTGTTGATGGTACAAATATAGAAAGAAACTTATATCTTTCAACACAGATTATGGAACTTGGTATTCCTGTAATTATGGCTGTTAATATGATGGATATCGTTGAAAAGAAAGGTGATAAGATTCATATTGACAAACTTAGCGAAAAGTTAGGTTGTGAAGTTGTTGAAATATCTGCTTTAAAAGGAAAAGGTATAAAAGAGCTTGCAGACAAAGCAGTTAAACTTGCTGAAAGCAAGCAGGAAAATAAAATAGCACATAAATTTAATGAAAAGGTTGAAACAATCATTGATGAGACAGAAGCTCTTTTATCATCAGAAGTTCCTGATGCACAGAAAAGATTCTTTGCAATTAAGTTGTTAGAAAAAGATGATAAGATTTCAGAAAACTTAAAGGATGTTCCAAATGTAAACAATCAGATTGAAGCATTAGAAAAAGAGTTTGATGATGATACAGAAAGTATTATTACAAATGAAAGATACGAATACATATCTTCAATAATTAACGGATGCTATACAAAGTCAAACAAAGAAAAATTAACAACATCTGACAAAATTGATAGAATTGTTACTAACAGATGGGCAGCTCTTCCAATTTTTGCAATTGTAATGTTTGTTGTATATTATATTTCAGTTACAACAGTTGGTACAATTGTAACTGACTGGACAAATGATGTATTGTTTGGTGAGATTATTCCACCTGCGATTGAAAAAGTATTAGTAGCGCTTAACTGTGCTGACTGGTTACAGGGACTTATCCTTGATGGTATTGTTGCGGGTGTTGGTGCTGTTCTTGGTTTTGTTCCACAGATGTTAGTATTATTCTTCTTCTTAGCTGTACTTGAATCTTGTGGTTACATGGCAAGAGTAGCGTTCATCATGGACAGAATTTTTAGAAAATTCGGTTTATCAGGTAAATCATTTATCCCTATGCTTATTGGTAGTGGTTGTGGTGTTCCTGGTGTAATGGCTTCAAGAACAATTGAAAATGACAGAGATAGAAAAATGACAATTATGACAACTACATTTATTCCATGTGGTGCTAAATTACCAATCATTGCGTTAATCGCAGGTGCGTTATTTGATGGTGCCTGGTGGGTAGCTCCAAGTTCATATTTTGTAGGTGTTGCAGCAATTATCGTATCTGGTATTATTTTAAAGAAAACTAAATTGTTCGCAGGAGATCCTGCACCATTCGTAATGGAACTTCCAGCATACCATTTACCAACAGCAGGTAATGTTTTAAGAAGTATGTGGGAACGTGGATGGTCATTCATCAAGAAAGCAGGAACAATTATTACACTTTCAACAATCTTACTTTGGTTCTTAATGAACTTTGGTTGGCTTGACGGACACTTTGGCATGCTTGATATGGAAACACAGTTAAATGACAGCATTTTAGCAAAAATCGGTGGTGTTATCGCGCCAATCTTCAAACCTCTTGGATGGGGTAACTGGAAAATGGCAGTTGCTGCTGTTACTGGTCTTATTGCTAAGGAAAACGTTGTTAGTACATTTGGTATGTTATTCGGATTTGGTTCTGAAATCGCAGAAGACGGTCAGGAAGTTTGGGGAACACTTGCTCATAGCATGAGTGCTATTGCAGCTTACTCATTCTTAGTATTCAACTTATTATGTGCTCCATGTTTTGCAGCTATGGGTGCTATTAAGAGAGAAATGAACAATACAAAATGGTTCTTCTTTGCAATTGGATACCAGTGTGGTTTAGCTTACTTAGTTTCACTTTGTATTTTCCAAATCGGTTCATTATTTACAGGAGCAACATTTGGATTTGGTACAATTGTTGCCGTTGCAATAATAATCGCATTTATTTACTTATTATTTAGACCTTATAAACAAAGTAAAACTTTAAAATATTAATAAAAATGGCAGACTTGCCGTGTAAATCATTATGAAATATGGAAATGAAACTGGGCATTTCATTTCCGACTTGAAAGGAGAGGGTTTTATGAATGGAATAGTAGGAACATTTATTGTTTTAGCTGTTTTAGTAGTTATTGTGTGTTTAATAGTTAGAAGCATGATAAAGGATAAAAAAAGTGGAAAATCTCTCCAATGTGGTGGAGATTGCAGTAAATGTAGGGGCTGCCACTAAGGCTTAGAAAAGGACTGGATAGGTAATTGAAATTTAAAGTTCGTTACTTATTCAGTTTTTTTCTTTGATAATAAGATTAAGATTTAAAATTTCAAATTGCCATTATATAAATATACAACTTAAAGTATAAACTCCAATAATATAAAAGGTTGTAGATTTTAGAAATAAATTGAAAACTTAATGTAAGTATTAATGAAGATTATTTTAAGAAAGGAATAAAGATGTTTTTAGAGGTAAAAAAATTAAAGAAAAGTTTTGGACAGGGAGAGAACTCTGTAGAAGTTTTAAAAGAAATTGATTTTAATGTACCTAAAGGTGAAATCTGTGTAATGTTAGGACCTTCAGGTTCAGGTAAATCTACACTTCTTAACATAATAGGAGGTATAGATAACGGCGATGAAGGATATGTAGCAATTAATGGAGAAAAAACTTCAAACATGAGCGAAGGCGAATTAACGAATTACAGAAGAAAACACCTTGGCTATATTTTTCAAATGTATAATCTTATTCCTAATTTAAATGTAAAAGAAAATATTGAAGTAGGTGCATATTTAAGTGACAATCCTTTAGATATTGATGAACTTCTTAATACTTTAGGCTTGTATGAACACAGAAATAAGTTACCAAATCAGTTATCCGGTGGTCAGCAACAAAGAACAGCCATTGGAAGAGCTATTGTAAAAAATCCTGATATTTTATTATGTGATGAGCCAACGGGAGCTCTCGATTACAATACTTCAAAAGATATTTTACAGTTAATTGAAGATGTAAACAAAAAATATGGCAATACAATTATCATGGTTACACATAATGATGCAATAAAAAATATGGCAGATAAAATCATTAAATTAAAAGATGGACAAATAAGAAAAATAGTTGAAAATGAAAATAAAATATCTGCTAAAGATCTTGACTGGTAGGGGGTGATTGGTATGAGAAGTCCTTTACTGAAAAGATTACCAAGAGAGTTAAAAAGTGAACTTGGAAAATATATAGCAATATTTCTTTTTATGACATTAACAATCGGTTTCATATCAGGTTTCCTTGTTGCCGGTTCAAGCATGAAGAAAACTTATGATGATAGTTTCGAAAAATACAATATTGAAAATGGTCATTTTGTTTTAAAAAATGATTTGTCAGATAGTGATAAAAAGAAAATAGAAAAAAATAATATAAAAATATATAAAAATTTTTATAAAGAGTTACAAAGTGACAATAAACTATCAGGAAGTGAAAATGCAACTTTACGTTTGTTTAAAAACAGAAAAGATGTAAATAAAATCTGCATAATGGATGGTGAACTTCCTAAGAAAAATAACGAAATAGCTCTTGATAGAATGTTTGCGGATAACAATAAAATCAAAATAGGCGATACGGTTGGTTTTTCAAAAGAAAAATACAAAGTTACAGGTTTAGTGGCGTTGTCAGATTACAGTGCACTATTTTCAAATAATACAGATCTTATGTTTGATGCTGTGTTGTTCGGCGTGGCAATTGTTACAGACGATCAGTTTGATGCCATTGACAAAAATACATTTTATGATTATGCATGGAAATACAATAATGAACCTGCAAATGAAAAAAACGAAAAGAAGAAATCGGACAAGTTAGTTAAGGAAATATCAAAAGTAGTCTATGCAGGCGGAAATGAAATTAATGAATATGTACCAAGATATACTAATTCGGCTATTAATTTTACAGGCGATGATATAGGTAGTGATCATTCTATGATGATTGTGCTTTTATATATTTTAATTATAATTTTAGCATTTGTATTCGCTGTTACAATTAATCATACAATTGTAAATGAAGCAACGGCCATAGGTACACTTAGAGCCATGGGCTATTCAAAGAAACAGTTGGTAGTACATTATATGGCACTTCCAATCATAATTTCGCTTATAGCTGCAATTATTGGAAATGTTTTGGGCTATACAATATTTAAAAATGTTGCGGCAGGAATGTATTATGGAAGTTACAGTCTTACAAAATATAAGACAATTTGGAATGCAGAAGCGTTTATTTTAACTACGGTTGTTCCTTTGATAATTATGCTTGTAATTAATTTTATTACATTAATGTCTAAACTTTCCATAAGTCCACTTAAGTTTATCAGAAAGGATTTAACAAGAAAGAAGAACAGGAGAGCATTAAAATTACCAAACTTTAAATTTATTACAAGATTCCGTTTGAGAATAATTTTACAAAACAAAGGTAATTACATAACTTTATTTGTTGGTATTTTGTTTGCCAATATTATGCTGTTATTTGGTATGATGATGCATCCTTTATTAACACATTATCAAAATGAAATTGTAGACAATATGATTGCAAAAAATCAATATGTGTTAAAGAATTCTGTCCAGGTAAAAAATAAAGATGCTGAAAAATACAGTTTAACATCTTTACAGATTAACAGACGTTCTCTTAGTGAGGATATAAGCCTGTATGGTATTGAAGAAGACAGTAAATATTTTAAAAAGAACGTAGAAAATGGAATGTATATTTCCGATGGCTTATCAGAAAAATACAAAATAAATAAAGGTGATACTTTTACATTAAAAGATAAATACAGTGGTAAAAAATACAAAATAAAGGTAGCCGGAGTAATTAATTATCCGGGTAGTCTTTCAGTATTTATGACAAGAGATAAACTAAATTCACTGATTGATAAGGACAAGAATTATTTTTCAGGCTATTTTTCAAATGAAAAATTGTCCATTGACGACGAAGATGTTGCAAGTATAATAACAGAAAAAGATATGACCAAAACCTCCAGACAGCTAAACGTTTCAATGGGGAATATGTTTTATCTTATAAATGTTTTTGCAATTTGTCTGTTTGTTTTACTTATTTATCTTTTAACAAAATTAATAATTGAGAAGAATAAAAATTCAATCTCAATGGTTAAAATTTTAGGCTACAATAATAGGGAAGTCGGTAAACTTTATATAACAGCAACAACCTGGATGGTTGGCTTGTCAATAATTATAAGCCTTATTTTATCAACAGAAATTATTGATCAGATTTATTTTGAAATGATGAAAGATTATAATGGTTGGCTAACTTTATATTTGGAACAAAAAACTTATGTTGAAATGTTTATCATAGGAATTGTCTGCTATGGTATAGTTGCATTTTTCCAGTTTAAAAAAATTAAGAAGATACCAATGGACAACGCACTTAAAAACGTTGAATAGGAAATTAAAACGTTAATATGGAAAATGTTTAAAAAAATCAAAAAAGTTGCATATTTTTTTCTTGTTTTCATATATCATAAAAAAGAATTGAATTATATTTCATAGTATGGTAATTATATACGTGAAAGTATATTTTCAAAACAAAAAATATTTTATAGAATGAGGCATGAATAATGAGAGATGAAATTATTGAAATTTTGGAGATGATTAGTCCGGGAATTAGTGTGGAAAACAATAATTTAAACCTTGTAGAATATTTAGAATCTATGGAAATGATTGAATTTATTGAGGAGCTGGAAAACAATTTTGACATCGAAATTCCTTCAGAAGAAAAGATTGAAGAAAATTTTGAAAATATTGAGTCAATAATGGAAATGATAGTGAAACTTCAATAAATTTATAAAAAAAAACAGCCATTTGAAGGTAATGTGGTACCTGTCAGATGGCTGTTTCTGTTTTGCCTAAATGGTTGTAAATTTATATTATTAATGATATACTATCGTTAGTTTATAAGGTTATCCTTAAGGTAGGAGGTTTGAAATGGAAGATGTAAGAAACACATATAGAATAAACGAAAAATCAGAATTAGGTGATGTTCATATTAGTGATGATGTACTTGCTGTTATTTCAGCAATGGCAGCTTTAGAAGTTGATGGTGTTGTTGGTATGGCTGGTAATATCACATCAGAGATTGTTGCAAAACTTGGCATGAAGAAACTTTCAAAGGGCGTTAGAGTTGATGTAGCTGAAGGTAGCGTTATGGTAGATGTTTCAATTATTATCAGAATGAACGAAAAGATTATTGAAGTATCTAAGAAAGTACAGGACAGAGTTAAAACTACAGTTGAAAATATGACAGGCTTGAAGGTTGAGAATGTTAATGTAAACATTTCAAGTGTTTTATCAAAATAATTTAGATTAACGTAGGGTGTCTGTTAGGACACCCTTTTTGAACGTAATAACATAATTAATAATCAGATATGTGGAGGAAATATGAAGAGAGCCGAAATCAGAGAATATGTTTTTAAATTGTTATATTGTACAGAGTTCCATGAGAATGAAGATTTACAAAAACAATACAGATTATACATGGAGAATTTAGAACAGTTAGGCGAAATTAAAGAAATAAAGGAAAAAGATAAAGAATATATAATTAATCGTGTTACAGATATAGTTTCAAGAATTGATGATATTGATAAAGAAATTGACAAGGTAGCTGTATCATGGAAAACAGACAGAATGGCAAAAGCTGACCTTAATATTCTTAGATTAGCTTACTATGAAATGAATATTGATGATGATATACCAAAGCCTGTTGCCGTAGACCAGGCTGTTGAACTTGCCAAAAAGTACGGAACAGATGATTCACCATCATTTGTTAATGGTGTTCTTGCAAAATTATTTTAGGAGATAATATATGCCGTCTATATACACAGTTGGTCAGGTAAACACATATATAAAGCAAATGTTTAGTCAGGATTTTATGCTGGCTAATATTTGCATTAAGGGAGAAATAAGCAATGTAACTTATCATTCTTCAGGTCATATATATTTTACATTGAAAGATAAGACAGGTGTAATTTCAGCCATAATGTTTAAGGGTAACAGAAACAATTTGAAATTCACATTAGAAGAAGGACAGAAGGTAATTGTTTTAGGCAGCGTTAACGTCTTTGAAAGAGATGGAAAATATCAGTTATATGCAAAAAGTATAACGTTAGAAGGTGCAGGCCTACTATATCAGCGTTTTGAACAGTTAAAAAACGAACTTAGTGAAATGGGACTTTTTGATAACATGTATAAGAAACCCATACCTAAGTATTCTTTAAAAATTGGAATTTGCACAGCAAAAACAGGTGCTGCAATACAGGATATTATTAATATTACAAAGCGAAGAAATCCTTATGTGCAGTTATATTTATATTCAAGTCTTGTACAGGGGGCAGAGGCTGCAATAGATATTGTAAACGGTATCAGATATTTAGATTCATTGTCTCTAGATGTAATTATTGTGGGTCGTGGTGGTGGCTCCATTGAAGATTTGTGGGCTTTTAATGAGGAAATAGTGGCAAAAGCTATTTTCGATTGTAATACACCTATTATTTCGGCGGTAGGTCACGAAACTGATACAACAATTGCTGATTATGTGGCAGACTTAAGGGCACCAACTCCAAGTGCTGCGGCTGAGATAGCTGTATTTGATTACAATGAATATTTACTTAATATCACACGTTACAAACAGTTGTTACTATCTCAGATGGTTAATAAAATTTCAAACACACGTAACAATTTGAAATATATACAGACCAAACTTAATCTATATAATCCAATTAATCAGTTAAATACCAAAAAACAGTATTCAGATGAATTATATACAAGACTTAATGATGCTTTTAATAGTTTATTCACTAATAGAAAGCATATGCTTGCAATATATGCGGAGAAACTTAACGGTTTATCTCCTTTAAATAAAATTTCAAAAGGCTTTGCTTATTTTGCTAATGATAAGGGCGAAGCAATTAATTCTGTAAAACAGGTTAATGTAGGTGATGATGTTATGTTGACTGTTAAGGATGGACAAATAAAAGCAAAAACCTATGATATAACTGAAGGAGTTTATAATGGAAAATAAAAAAAATATAGAACAGAACTTTAATGAAGTTGAAAAAATTATTGAAGCAATGCAAAAAGAAGATGTTACATTAGATGAGTCTTTTAAATTATATAATCAGGGCTTGAAAATAATAAAAGACTGCAATCAGCAGATAGAGACTATTGAAAAACAAATTAAAATAATAAATGAAGAAGCACAGCAGAACGTTTAACAGACATTTAGGAGTTATTATGAACGATTTCAATACAAACTTAAAGTTAAAAACAAAAGAAGTAGAAGATATTATATATAATTATTTTCCAAAAGAAGAAGGCAAACAGAAAATAATTATTGAGGCAATGAATTACAGTCTTAAAGCAGGTGGAAAAAGACTTCGTCCAATGCTTATAATGGAAACGGCAAAATTGTTTAAAGACGATGTTACAAATGTTTATCCTTTTATGGCAGCGATAGAAATGATTCATACTTATTCTTTGGTACATGATGATTTACCTGCAATGGATAATGATGAATATCGTCGTGGCAAAAAAACTACACATGCGCAGTATGGCGAGGATTTGGGTATATTAGCAGGAGATGGTCTTCTTAATATGGCCTATGAGATTATGTCTCAGGCTGTAATAAAAAGTGATAAGCCTATGAAAGCTGCAGAGGCAATGGGTGTAATTGCAAAGAAAGCAGGCATCTATGGCATGGTTGGCGGTCAGACTGTTGATGTAATAAATGAAAATAAAAAGATGGATATGGATACAATTATGTATATCCACAATTTGAAAACGGCAGCTTTAATAGAAGCTTCCATGATGGCAGGTGCAATTCTTGCAGGGGCAAATGAAGTTGAGATTCTAAATGTAGAAAAAATAGCAAAAAACGTTGGTATAGCTTTTCAGATACAGGATGATATTTTGGATATTACAAGTACAACAGATGTTTTAGGCAAACCTGTTCATAGTGACGAAAAGAACAACAAAACAACATACGTTTCTCTTTGTGGCATAGAACAATCAAAAAAAGATGTTGAAAAATATTCAAAAGAAGCAATTGAAATTTTAGATAATATTAACGGCAATAATGATTTCCTAAAACAATTAATAATTAAATTAATTAATAGGAAAAAATAAAACTAAAGCGTAAGAAATATGGGACAAATATTAGATAATATAAATAAAGAAAATGATATAAAAAAAATAGATAAGGATTTATATCCTATTTTGGCTGAAGAAATAAGAAGTTTTTTAATAGAAAAAGTCAGCAAAACAGGTGGTCATCTTGCGTCAAATTTAGGTACTGTAGATATGACTATAGCTCTGCATGCAGTTTTAAATTTCCCACAGGATAAAATTGTATGGGATGTAGGTCATCAGTCATACACACATAAAATTTTAACAGGTCGTAAGGAACAGTTTGATACATTAAGACAGCTTGATGGTATAAGTGGTTTTCCAAAACGACATGAAAGCGATACTGATTCTTTTGACACAGGGCACAGCTCAACATCAATATCTGCGGCGCTTGGTATGGCTATGGCAAATAAGCTTAATAATAACAATAATAAGGTTGTGGCGGTTATTGGTGATGGAGCACTTACCGGTGGCATGGCTTTGGAAGCTCTTAATAATGTTGCAAGTTTAGGAAAGAATTTTGTGATTATTTTAAATGACAACAATATGTCTATTTCTCAAAATGTTGGCAGTATGTCAAACTATTTAAATAAGTTAAGAGTTGGAGAACACTACAATTACCTGAAGGAAGATGTTGAAACATCTTTAAGCAAAATTCCAAAAATCGGTAAAAAAATAGTTAAAAAAGTAAAGAAAACGAAAGATAATATTAAGAACTTTATTATACCAGGTGGTTTGTTTGACGATTTAGGAATCACATATATTGGACCCGTTAATGGACACGATATTAATGGAATGATTAGTATTTTTAAAAATGCCTTAAAAATAGACCATCCAATTGTTATACATGTAAAAACAACAAAGGGAAAAGGATATTTACCTGCACAAAATAATCCGTCAAAATTCCATGGCATAGGAAAGTTTGATGTTGAAACAGGAGAGGAAGTAAAGTCTTCATCTGCAGGAACAATGTCTTACACAGAAGTTTTTTCAAGAACATTAGTTAAATTGGCTAAGAAAAATAAAAAAATATTAGCTATTACAGCAGCAATGCCTGATGGCACAGGTCTTTCAAAATTTCAAAAAGAATATCCTGACAGATTTTTTGATGTAGGTATAGCTGAGGAACATGCAGTAACTTTTGCGGCAGGACTTGCAGCCAGTGGCTATAAACCTGTTGTTTCAATTTATTCATCTTTTTATCAGAGAGCTTATGATCAGATACTACATGATGTGTGTCTTCAAAACTTACCTGTTGTAATGATTGTTGACAGGGCAGGTCTGGTAGGTCAGGATGGTGAAACACATCAGGGAATATTTGATGTATCTTTTATGTCAGCAATTCCTAATTTAACAATAATTGCTCCAAAAGATACAAAGGAATTAATTGAATCTGTGAAATTTGCAATGGAATATAATGGTCCTATTGCCATACGTTTTCCTAGAGGTACAGCTTATGTGGCAGAGAAAAAAACGACTAGTCCGGTTGAACTTGGAAAAAGTGAAATTGTAAATTATGGTTATAATATTGCCATAATCGCAGTTGGAAATATGTTTGAAGAAGTAGAAAAAGCCTATAATTTGCTTATGAAAGAAAACATTAATCCAACAATTGTAAATGCAAGATTCGTAAAACCATTAGACAAAGATATGATTGAACATGTTGCAAAAAGACATAAACAGATTATTGTAGTGGAAGAAGCTATAAAAAAAGGTGGTTATGGCGAGGCAGTATCCACATACGTTCAGGAAAACTGTTTAGATTGTAATGTAAAAATCATGGCAATTGAGGATTGTTTTGTTGAGCAGGGCTTGGTTGATGAATTAAGAGAAAAAATCGGCATTAGTAGCAAAAAAATATATGAGAAGGTTAAAGAGTTAGTATAATGAAAGAAAGATTAGATGTTTTACTTGTAAAAAGAGGTTTGGCACCTTCAAGAGAAAAAGCAAAAACAATAATTATGAGTGGCATTGTTTTTGTGGATAATCAAAGAGAGGACAAGGCCGGAACTTTTTTTAAGGATGATGTTAATATTGAAGTAAGAGGTAAAACTCTTAAATATGTAAGTCGTGGGGGCTTAAAGTTAGAAAAGGCAATGGATTGTTTTGGAGTACAGTTAGATGGAAAAATCTGTATGGACGTAGGTGCTTCAACAGGCGGTTTCACAGACTGTATGTTACAAAACGGAGCTGTAAAAGTTTACTCAGTTGATGTAGGTCATGGACAGCTTGCCTGGAAACTGGTTCAGGACGAAAGAGTTATATGCATGGATAGAACAAATATCCGTTATGTAACACCTGAAGATATTGATGAGGTTATAGATTTTGCCTCAATTGATGTTTCATTTATATCACTTACAAAAGTTTTATTACCTGTAAAAAATCTTCTTACAGAAAATGGTCAGATTGTTTGTCTTATTAAACCACAATTTGAGGCAGGAAGAGAAAACGTGGGAAAGAAAGGCGTTGTAAGAGATAAGAAGGTTCATAAAGATGTTATAGAAAGTGTTATAACATTTGCCATGAGTATTGGATTTGATATTATTAATTTGGATTTTTCACCTGTGAAAGGTCCTGAAGGAAATATCGAATATTTATTATATTTACAGAATACAAATAAAGAACAAGGCGAAAAATTATCAGATATAATACCTGAAGAGGTCGTGGAAAAATCACATCAGGAATTGGATAAATAGAGGATTACATGAAAAAGTTTTGCGTTATAACAAATAGTTTAAAAGATAATAAACTGGAAATTTCTTATAAAATATTAGATTATATTACAAAAAGTGGTTGCCAGTGCGTGCTAATCGATAATGTGGATTATAGCACAGGGGAGTACAAAGTTCTTAAAAGTAAGGATATACCAGGTGATACACAATGTGTAATCAGCATTGGTGGAGATGGAACTTTACTTCATGCCACAAAGGATTTTATAGACTTAGATGTTGTTTTTGTTGGTGTAAATAAAGGAACCCTTGGTTTTTTGGCTGAAATTTCACCGGACAATGTAAAAGAATCTTTAGACAAGTTAATAAATGATGATTTTAATATTGAGTCACGAATGATGCTTGATGGTAGAATTATAAGAGATGGCAAGCAGGTTTACTCATCAACAGTATTAAATGATATTGTAATACATAGAGGTGGAGATTTAGCCATTACTGACTATCAGGTGTACGTTAATAAAGAAATATTAGGTAACTATCATGCAGATGGCATAATTTTATCAACGCCAACAGGCTCTACTGCGTATAATTTATCGGCAGGTGGTCCTGTTGCAAGACCTGATTCAAATATGATTATACTAACACCTATATGTCCACACACACTTGCAAACAGAAGTCTTATTTTGTCAAGACACGATAATATAGAGGTTAAAATTGGTAAAAGTCGTATTGCAAACGAAGAAAATCGTAGGATTTCCTTTGATGGAGATGGCGTTTTCAAAATTATATCAGGAGATATAATTAGTATAAGTGAGTCTGAAAAAACAACAAAGATTGCTAAGTTAGATGAAGGCAGCTTCTTACAGGCAGTAAAAGATAAACTAAATTAAGGTAGGGGTAATTATGAAATCAAAAAGACAAAGAAAAATTATAGATTTAATTGGAGAATATGATATTGATACACAGGAGGAATTAGCAAAAAAATTAATTGAAAGTGGTTTTAAGGTAACTCAGGCAACAGTATCAAGAGACATAAGAGAACTTAATTTAATAAAAACATCATCTGCAAACGGTGGTCAAAAATATGCTGTGCCCGTTAATACGGCAATTACACATGACAGTAAATACATGAGAGTTTTAAATGATGGAATTGTTTCTATGCAGTGCGCAGAGAACATTTTGGTCATTAAGACAATTGCAGGCATGGCAATGGCAGTTGGAGCAGCAATAGATGCAATTGAAATTAATGAGATTGTAGGCTGTATTGCAGGTGATGACACAATTTTTCTTGCAATAACAAGTAAGGAAAATGCAAAAAAGGTTAAAGGAATTATTACGGAAATAATTGCTTAGTGGGACAAATGGAGAGAAGCACATAAAGGAGGAAATATGTTAATAAATTTACACGTAAAAAATCTGGCATTAATTAAAGAGGTTGACGTAGATTTTTCTAATGGACTTATTGTGCTTACAGGAGAAACCGGTGCCGGTAAATCATTACTTTTAGGTTCCGTTAATATTGCACTGGGGAATAAGGTTTCAAAGGACATTATTAGAAACGGTGAAGACTTTGCATTAGTAGAGCTGACTTTTTTAACGAAAAAAGAACAAGCCGATTTTATCAGAAATATGGATATTTTTGTTGATGATGACAATATTATTACTGTTTCAAGAAAAATAACGGAATCCAGAAGTGTTTCAAAAATTAATGGTGAAACAGTTAATGTTAAAACTCTTAAAACCATTATGGAAATGTTAATCGATATACATGGTCAACATGATCATCAATCATTATTATATCCTGCAAAACATCTTGAAATTTTAGATAAATTTGCAAAGGACAAAATTGAAGATAAGTTAGCTGATTTAAAAGAATTAAAACAAAAATTAGATGAATATTCTATGGATGAGGCACAAAGAGCCCGAGAAATAGAATTTGCCAAATTTGAAGTAGATGAAATAGAACAGGCTGATTTAAAAGAAAATGAAGATGTTGACTTGGAAACAACTTATAAAAAAATGGCAGGCGCAAAGGATGTGGCGGTGGAACTTTCGTCAATATATCAGCTTATAAGTTATGAAAATGAAAATGGTGTTGGCTCGCAAATTAACAGAGCTATTTCGCTTATTAATTCCGTTAAGTCTGATGACGAAAAGATTACACAGTTTAAAGAGTGCCTTTATGACATTGACTCCATGTGTAAGGATTTAGATTCTGACATTGTAGATTATACAGAAAGTCTTGAGTTTGATTCTAATTATATTAACGAAATTGAAAACAGATTAAATACAATTAATCATTTAAAAATAAAATACGGTAATTCAATTGAAAAAATCCTTGAATATCAAAATGAAAAACAAAATTATTTAGATGAATTAATTAATTATGAAGAGGAAATAAATAATATTAAAAGCGAAATTGATTCCATATATTTGGATATGGAAAAAATATCATTGGACATATCTGAGGAAAGAAAAAAAGCAGCTTTAGTTTTACAGGAACAGGTAACTAATTCTTTAATAGATTTGAATTTCATGGCTGTTAATTTTGAAATAAGTATTGAAAGAAGTAATACAATTACGGATAATGGATTTGATAATGTTAATTTTATGATTTCTACAAATCCGGGAGAGCCTGTAAGGCCGTTAAATAAGGTGGCATCAGGTGGTGAACTTTCACGTATTATGCTTGCCATAAAATCAATTCTTGCCTCAGAAGATGAGATAGATACTTTGATTTTTGATGAAATCGATACAGGTATTAGTGGTAAAACAGCCACTATGGTAGCAGAAAAAATGGCAAACATCAGTAGGCATCATCAGGTAATATGTATTTCTCATTTATCACAAATAGCTGCTATGGCAGACAATCATTATCTTATTGAAAAGAAGTTGGAAAATAATAGTACAATTACCAACATTAAGAAATTATCAGGTGATGAGTCAATAGAAGAACTTGTTAGAATTAATGGTGATGGTACTGTTAGTGAGGCGGCAATTTCTCATGCAAAAGAAATGAAAGAAATGGCAGAACGAACAAAAAGTTACTTGATTTAAAACTGAAAAATTAGAGATATTAAAAAGGAAGGCGAAAGTCTTCCTTTTGTTTATTTATGACGTAAGAAAATTCTCTGTAATTTCTTGCTACATAAATAAACGTTCCCCTAGGAATACACATTCGTTTAAAAGAAATTAGTAATTTGGAGGTTATGTTATGAGAAAAATATATAGAAATACAATTATTGCATCCATATGTATTGCTGTTTTAATAATAGTTGTTTCAGTAATTTGGAATGTACAGAAAAATCTTCCAAATACTATTTTTGTTAATTCAAATGATAATGCTAATTATGAATTTGGAATCCCTGTTTCTTTAAATATTAATAAAACTACCGGAAAGGATAAAATAACTCTTACTGGCAAGAATAATATTATTACGGGAAAAGTAGGCTCTTATAGGGGAAAATATAAGCTTTTCGGGATTCTTCCTGTAAAAAACACAAAAGTAAATGTTATTGATAAAACTTATGTTTATCCTGTTGGTCTTCCCATAGGGCTCTATTTAAAAACTCAGGGTGTGATGGTAATTGGTAGTGGATGTTTTGAAAATGTTAAAGGAGAAAAAATAAATCCTGCCAAGGATAAAATTGAATCCGGAGATTATATTATAAAATTTAATAAGCATATAATAAGCAATAAGGCACAATTAGTTTATTTGATTAAGGAAAATAAGAATAAACAGGTTGTTTTTACTATAAAATCAAATAGTGGAATTAAGTTAGTGAAACTAAAGCCTGTTAAAGCAAAAAATGGCAATTATATGTTTGGCATCTGGGTTAGAGATGATTCTCAGGGAATTGGAACAATGTCTTTTATTTACGAGAATAAATATTTTGCCCTAGGTCATGGAATAAGTGACATTGATACAGGTAAGCTTTTGTCCTCAAAAAATGGTTCTATTTATAATGCAAATATTTGGGGAATTAAAAAGGGACAAAACGGAGAGCCAGGTGGTCTTTTGGGAAGCATTATATACAATAATGAAAATTATTTAGGAACCATAAAGTCTAATAATAATTGTGGTATTAATGGCGAGATACAATATAATCTTGTAAAAAAATACAAATTAAAGAAAATGGAAATGGCATTAGGAAATAATGTGCATACAGGAAAAGCAAAGATTCAACTAATTTGGGACAATAAAGCCACCTGGTACAACATAGAAATCTTAAAAGTAAATAGAACAGATAAAGAAAAAAATATGATTGTTAAGATTACCGATAAGAATTTATTAAAAAAGACAAATGGAATTGTTCAGGGCATGAGTGGTTGTCCCATTGAACAGGACGGAAAAATAATAGGAGCAGTAACACATGTATTAGTCAACGACTCTACAAAAGGATACGGTATATTTGCAGAAAATATGTTTCTTGCAAATTAATATGATTTATAAAAATATTTCAAAAGAAAAAATGAATATTTCATATATAAATAAGTCGAAAAATGTAGTATAATGTATAAATAAACAAATTTAAGGAGACCTAAAATGGCAAGAAATAATACAGAAATTGTATATAAAATAGAAGAAATGATAAAAAAATATAACAAAAAACCTGAAAAGAAGGTTAAGAAAAAAGATATTGTAGATTTATTACAAAAAGCAGATATCATTATGGCGATGAAGAGTGATTTTGAAGATGCTTCTTTGTCATATGAAACTATAGAAGGTATTTCAATGAAACCTGACATTGTGAAAGATGGTGGAAGAAGCAGATTGCTTCCGGTATTCACATCTTATGCACAGATACCTGATGATTATATGGAAAATTTTTCATTTGTAAAGGTTTCTGCAACATACGCATACAATTTTATGAATGAATGTGAAGATTTAAACGGTATGGTTCTTAATCCGTTTACAGAATATAATTTAGAACTTAGAAAGAAACATCAGACATCAAAAGAAAACCTGGCTGCAACAAAGCATTACAAAACTCCAAAGAAGGCTACTGCAAAGTCTGTGGAAAATGAAGTTCAGGCAATGATTATTTATAACAATAAGAAATATCAGATTAATAGAATTCCGTTTACCATTGGAAGAGAAAATGCAAATATTGTTGTGCCGGAAACTTACATATCCAAGATTCACGTGGTTATTTCATGTAAGGATGGAAAATACCGTATTGCAGATTATGATTCAACTAACGGAACTAAGGTTAATGGTACACAGCTACGTCCGAAAGTATATTACGAACTTAGAGACGGCTATAGAATTGAACTTGCTGAAAAGGAAGAAATGGTAGTGTACATTAACTAAGAAAATATTGACATTATTTTAAAAAAATCGACATTTATATATGGTTTTTATAAGCTTTTTTACATTTTTTAACACTGTGAAAAAATATATGTAAACTTAATTGTCGAAAAAAGGATTTTTATGCGAATTCTTTAAGTTGAATATCTTCATCTAACAAACTATAATCTTCTTTGTCAAAAGAATTTAAACAGTGCTGTGTTTTGACAAAATTAGGAGGAATGATGAACACGAACTTAAATAATCGCAATATAAATAAAACATATACCGGAAACTCAGAAAAAATATCTGTTATTATTGTTGATGACAATGAAAAAGTAATCGAAAACATAGATTCAGCATTATCAAAAGATACAGCAATTCAGATTATTGGTAAGGCTAAAAATGGTCAGGAGGCTTATGAATTAATAAGAAAGTCAACACCTGATGTTGTTATTTTAGATTTAATTATGCCAAAGATGGATGGTTTATCGCTAATGAATAAGGTTAATGAAGATGGTGCAATGATTAAGATGCCTTTTTTCATTATAACTTCAGCAATTAGTAATGAGAATGTTATTCAGGATGCATTTGGTTATGGCGCAGGGTATTATTTACTAAAACCATTTGAAACAAACATGATAGCAGATAGGGTAAAAGGTGTAAAATCATACAACAAGAGAATACCTGAAACTAAAAAAATTATTGGTGCAGGAGAAGATAGAAAACATTTTATGGAGCGTAACATTGAAAATGATGTTACATCAATTATTCATGATGTTGGAGTGCCTGCACACATTAAGGGATATCAGTATTTAAGGGAAGCAATTATTATGTCGGTAAATGACAATGAAATGCTTAATTCCATTACGAAAATATTGTATCCTTCAATTGCAAAAAAATTCCAGACAACATCCAGCAGAGTAGAAAGAGCCATAAGACATGCTATTGAAGTGGCATGGAATCGTGGAAGAATGGATACTATTGATGAGTTGTTTGGATATACTATAAATGCAGAAAAAGGTAAGCCTACAAACTCTGAATTTATAGCATTAATAGCTGATAAGATTAGACTTGAATACAAATGTAGATAATTAATTATATAATACAAAAGAATTAATCTGGAGGAGGAAGATATGAAGAAGATATTATTTGCAGCATCAGAATGTGTACCTTTTATTAAAACAGGGGGATTGGCAGACGTTGTAGGTTCTTTACCAAAGTGTTTTGACAAAGAAAAATATGATGTTAGAGTTATGATTCCAAATTATATGTGTATTGACCAGAAATGGAAAGAAAAAATGACTTATGTTGATCATTTTTATATGGACTTATGCTGGAGAAGACAGTACGTTGGAATTATGGAAATGGAATATGAAGGAGTTAAATTCTACTTCATTGATAATGAATATTATTTTTCAGGAGAGAGACCATACAGTGATCCAAGATATGATTTAGAGAAGTTTGCTTTCTTTTCAAGAGCAGTATTATCGGCTCTTCCAGTAATAGATTTCAGACCGGATATTATACATTGCCATGATTATCATACAGGTTTAATTCCTGTTTATTTGAAAGACAGTTTTGCCAATGGAGAATTCTATCAGGGCATTAAGTCTATTATGACTATACATAACTTAAAGTTCCAGGGTGTTTGGGATATTGATACAATCAAGGATTTAGCAGGTTTATCTGATTATTATTTCACATCAGATAAGTTAAAAGATTACGATAATGGTAATTACCTTAAGGGTGGTATTGTATATGCAGATATGGTTACTACAGTTAGTGATACTTATGCAGAAGAAATAAAAACACCTTTCTTTGGAGAAGGTCTTGATGGATTAATGAGAGCAAGATCTAATTGTCTTAGAGGTATTGTAAATGGTATTGATTATGATGAATATAATCCGGCTACAGACAAATTAATTGCAAAGAATTTCAGCAAAGATAATTTCCGAAGAGAAAAAGTTAAGAATAAAACAGCTTTACAGAAAGAGTTAGGTTTGGAAGTAAATCCTAAGAAGATGATGATAGGTTTGGTAAGCAGACTTACAGACCAAAAAGGTTTAGACTTGGTATCCTGTGTTATGGATGAAATGTGCCAGGATGAACTTCAGTTTGTTATTCTTGGTACAGGTGAAGAAAGATACGAGAATATGTTCAGACATTTTGACTGGAAATATGGAAAAGATGTTTCTGCTAATATATATTATTCTGAAGAACTTTCTCATAAAATATATGCAGCCTGTGATGCTTTCTTAATGCCATCATTGTTTGAACCATGTGGATTAAGTCAGTTAATGAGCATGAGATACGGTACATTACCTATTGTTAGGGAAACAGGTGGCTTGAAAGATACAGTAGAACCTTATAATGAATATGAAAATACAGGTACTGGATTTTCATTTAAGAATTATAACGCACATGAGATGATGGGAACTGTTAGATATGCAGAGCATATTTATTATGATAAGAAGCGCGATTGGAATAAGATGGTGGATAGAGCCATGGAAGTAGATTATTCATGGAATACATCAGCTAAGAAATACGAAAAATTATATGACGAATTAATCGGATAATAGTAGAACGTTTATATAAGTTTATAATTTATAATAGGGAATCTTAAAGAATTTCTATTAACTATAAAAAGCAGAGCTTTTATGGCTCTGCTTTTTAAGTACCTTCTTTTAAAATTAATATTTTATTTTTAGTTTAGGTTGTTAATGTTTAGCAATATTTAGCTACATTTATATTGTCGATATTTTGCCTTACTTTAGATTTCTTTTATATTGTTGATATTAGGCTCCGCAATCATGGAATAATTGGTATGATAAATAACAAATCCCGGCATTGCACCGGCAACTTTCTTTACATGCTTTTTCTGGATATAGTCTATTTCAACTTTATCCTGGTTTGAACCTTTGGAATAGAAAGCTGCAAGTCTTGCGGCCTCTTCAAAAGTGTTATCAGGCAATTCCTGATTGTTGCATTTTACAATTACATGTGAGCCAGGAAAGGATTTGCTGTGGAACCACCAGTCATTTCCAGTTGCAACTTTAAAAGTAAGATGTTCATTTTGAATATTATTTTTGCCAACGTACATATCAAAACCATCTGATGAAATAAAGTGTAAAGGTTTGCTATTATTTTTAGCTTTCTTATTGGTATGTTTTTTCTTTATAAAACCTGTCTGAACCAATTCTTCGTTTATTGCTTTTAAGTCATCTTCAGTAGTTGCCATGTCTATTGCAACGTTAATTGACTCAAGATAGTCAATTGAATTTTTTGTTTCGACTATAATTGTTTCCAAGGCCTCGCTGGTTCGCTTTAATTTTGAATATTTATTAAAATATTTTTTTGCGTTTTCAATAGGCGAAATAGTAGGATCCAAAGTGATTTTAACTGTTTTACCATTATAGTAGTTGACAGTTTCAAATTCTTTAGAACCTTCTTTTATTGAGTAGCCATAGGTTGTTAAAAGGTCGCCATATTCTTTGAATTTGTCTTTTTTTTCTGTGTCCTTTAACTGCTTTAACTGTATGTTGTATTTTTTGTTATCTCGCTCTAGAGCATTAGTTACAATTTTTCTTAAATCTACAGATTTCTGTCTCATTCTTGTGTATAAGTTCTTTTTAGAATAATATGTTTCAAGTAAAGTGCTTATACTTTCAAAGGATGTTGTTGTGCAGTCACTGTAAGTTGACAAAATGGTTACACCATATTCCTCAGGTTTTCCGTTTTTCTCGTAAATTGTAGGTATAAAATCACAATTTTTAACTTTGTTAATTAGCTGATAAAAATACATCCAAACGATGTTCTGGTCCCCATGTTCTAAAACATTAGCAGGCATTGATGAATCAAATTTGCCCTCATAACAAATGTTTTCAGCAATAGTAGGACTGATACCTGTAAAAGATGTATAAATAGCTTTTGACAAAGGCATAGGCTTTGAAAAAACTGTTTTAAAGAAAACTTCCTTTTCTACATCAAGAGGGTTAAGCTTTTCAGAGGTATGAGGAATGAAATATTCTTTTCCCGGTAGAACCTGTCTGACTGAACTCATAATTGAATTAACATGCTTAATGCTGTCCAAAATGGTTCCTTCGTTTACAAAAATAATATTGCTGTGTTTACCCATTAATTCTATGATTAAGTGTTTGGTTTTTATGTCGCCTAATTCATCTAAATGCTGTATTTCAAAATCAACAATTCGTTCCAGCCCCGGCTGGGTAATTGAAATAATACGTCCATTATTTATATGTTTTCTAAGAAGCATACAAAAATTAGGTGCAGTAAGAGGAGCCGGTTTGTTTTTATCTGTAAGATATATTAAAGGAAGACTTGCGTTAGCACTTATCAGTAAACGATATTGATTTTTACCATTCTTGATTGTAAGTAATAATTCATCGCTTTCTGTCTGTGCAATTTTGTATAATCTTCCATTAAGTAATTTATCATTAAATTCTGCTACCAAAGCAGAAATGGTAACACCATCAAATGCCATATAATAATCTCCTTTAAAATTAAAAAATAAATTTTTTTACATCACACTTATTTTATAGGTTTTTAATATTATTTGCAAATTATTATGTTATTAAAATTCAACATTAAAACTTGTACTTGATTTTTCTACATTTTATTAGTAAATAATATTCCTGTTTAGATGCAGTATTTGAAAAAATATCTGTATTAAAGGGAAAGTGTTACTTATATTTAAGTGTAACTTGACGGTCGTGTTTATATGAATTATAATAAATAGAACTGTGGATAGATGTACACAGAGGAGGAAAGATGCTAAAAAGTATGACAGGATTTGGCAGAGCTGAGGTTTCAGAGGGTGATAGAAAAGTCACTGTTGAAATGAAATCTGTTAATCATAGATATTTGGAATTAGGTATAAAGGTACCTAGAAAACTAAATTTCCTTGAAGGAAGTGTTCGTAATGAAATGAAGAAATTTGTTAGCAGAGGAAAAGTCGATGTATTTATTTCTTATGAAAATCTTGGCAAAGGTGACGAATGCATAAGATACAATTCAATGCTTGCAAAAGAATATTTTGACTGTTATGAACAAATCAGCAGGGAACTTGGGTTAGAAAATGATGTAAAAACAAGTTATATAATGAGAAGCCCTGATGTAATTACAATTGAAAATGCACAGGATGATGAAGAGGCAATTGAAGCTTTGGTAATTAAAGCAATTGATGAAGCTGTTATTAAGCTAATAGAAACGAGAGAAGAAGAAGGCAAACGTTTACAGGTTGATTTAATTTCAAAACTTGACGGTATGATTGAGAATGTTAAATTTATTACAGAAAAATCTCCGGTTATTGTTGCTGAGTATAAGGAAAAGATTACAAATAAGATTCACGAGTTGCTGGAAGATAACCAAATTGACGAGTCAAGAATCGCTCAGGAAGTCACTGTTTTTGCTGACAAGGTATGTGTTGACGAGGAACTTGTAAGACTTGACAGTCACATTAAGGCAATGCGTGAAGATTTAATAAAAGGTGGAACTGTTGGTAGAAGACTTGATTTCATTGCACAGGAAATGAACAGGGAAGCAAACACCACATTGTCAAAAACAAGTGATTCTGAAATATCAGACCATGCAATTATGTTAAAAACTGACATTGAAAAAGTCAGAGAACAAATACAAAATATAGAATAAAAGAGTGTGTATTATGAAAAAAGGTAAATTATTAGTAATTTCCGGTTTTTCCGGTGTTGGAAAAGGGACTGTTGTTAATTATCTAAAGGAACACAAGGATACTTACAAGGTTTCAGTTTCCGTAACAACAAGAGAACCCAGACCAAATGAAATCCCCGGAGTTCATTATCATTATATTTCAAATGAACAGTTTGAAACAATGATTAATGAAAACAAGCTTTTAGAATATGCTGGATATGTTGATCATTATTACGGAACACCAAGAGAATTTGTAGAGGAAAATCTTAACAGTGGAAATGATGTAATATTAGAGATTGAAACAAAGGGTGCTTTGCAGGTAAAGAAAAACATGCCTGAAGCTATTTTGATTTTTATATTACCTCCAAGTGCTGATGAACTTAGAAACAGATTAGTTGGTCGTAATACTGAAACAGAAGAAGTTATTAATGACCGTTTGAAAAAGGCGGCAGAAGAAACTGACAATATGGAAAAATACGACTATTTCGTATTAAATGATGAAGTTGAAAAATGTGCAAAGCACATTGAAAATATAAAAAATGACAACAATCCTCAGTCTCTAGACATGGATTTTGTTAATCAAATAAAAAGCGAAATATTAAAATTCGCCGAAAGGAGATAAAAATGTTACACCCATCATATTCAGATTTAATGGCAGTAGCTAATAGTGATGTAGAGGACGGTGAACAGCCGGTTGTACAGAGCAGATATTCAATTGTTATGGCTACATCAAAGAGAGCAAGACAGATTATAGCAGGTGACAAGCCACTTTTAGACAAGGACGCTGAAGGTATGAAACCATTGTCAATTGCTGTAGAAGAATTAGCAGAATCTAAAATTAGAATTTTAGGAGATGACGAAGAAGAATAAAGTGTCAACAGACACTTTATTCTATTTTAAAGTTTAAGGAGTTTATATTTTTGAAGGTACTTTTTATTTCATTAGGTTGTGACAAGAATTTAGTGGATTCAGAGCATATGTCCGGAATTTTATCTAAAGCCGGTTATGAATTTACTGACGATGAAAGAGAAGCAGACGTAATTGTTATTAACAGTTGCTGTTTTATAAATGATGCCAAAGAAGAAAGTATTAATACTATTTTTGAAATGGCAAGATACAAAGAAGAAGGAAATTGCAAGGCGTTAGTTTTAGCCGGTTGTCTGGCTCAAAGATATTATGAAGAAATGGATGAAGAAATTCCTGAAATTGATATTTGTATAGGAACTACAGCCATAGACAGTATTGCCAATGCCTTAAATGAATTTTTTATAAACAGGAAAAATATTCATGTTATTAATGATATAGATAAATTAGCGGGAGTTAATGCTCCAAGAAACCTTTCAACACCAGGCAATTACGCATATTTAAAAATTGCCGAAGGTTGTGATAAATATTGCACATATTGTATTATTCCAAAGATTCGTGGAAATTACAGAAGTGTAGATATGGATGTACTTATTGAAGAAGCAAAGGATTTAGCAAACAGAGGTGTAAAAGAACTTATATTAGTGGCTCAGGAAACAACAATGTATGGTAAAGACATTTATGGAAAAAAATCTTTGCATATTCTATTGAAAAAATTAGCTGAAATACAGGGAATTCAGTGGATAAGAATTTTGTATTGTTATCCTGAAGAAATCTATGATGAGTTAATAGAAACCATAGCTACTGAAAAGAAGATATGCCATTATTTGGATATTCCAATACAGCATGCCAGCGACGATATTCTTAAACGTATGGGAAGAAGAACTTCCAACAAACAGTTAAGAGAAATCATTGGTAAGTTAAGAAAAAGAATTCCTGATATAATTTTAAGAACAACTTTAATTTCAGGTTTTCCCGGAGAAACACAGGAAGACCATGACATATTAATGAAGTTTGTAAATGAAATGGAATTTGACAGACTTGGTGTATTTACTTATTCACCTGAGGAAAACACACCTGCAGCATCAATGCCTGATCAAATAGATGAAGAAGTTAAAAATTTCAGAAGAAATGAAATTATGGAACTTCAGCAGGATATTGTTTTTGACACTACAGAAAAATATGTAGGAAAAGAATTTATAGCAATGATAGAAGGAAAAATTTCCGGCGAACATGCCTATATAGCAAGAACATATATGGATTGTCCGGGAGTTGACAGTAATATATTTGTTATGACAGATGAAGAACTTATGACTGGTGATTTTGTAAAAGTTAAAGTCACAGGTACAAATGATTATGACTTAATAGGCGAACTGATATAGCCGGTAAGGAGACAAAATGAATTTAGCAAATAAATTAACAACATTCAGAGTTTTATGTATTCCAATTTTCGTTGTATTTATGTTAATTGAATCAATTTCATATAATTACTATTTAGCGGCAATTGTTTTTATTGTTGCAAGTATAACTGATTTGTTTGACGGAAAAATTGCACGAAAGTATCATTTAGTAACCAATTTTGGAAAATTTATGGATCCTTTGGCAGATAAAATGCTTGTTAGTGCAGCACTTATTTGTTTAACACCAAAAATGATACCATCATGGGTGGTAATAATTATAATTAGTAGAGAATTATTTATTAGTGGTTTTAGAATGCTTGCCGCTGATCAGGGCATTGTTTTAGCAGCCGGTTGGTGGGGGAAATTTAAAACTGCTTTCTCAATGGTTATGATTATTGTACTTATTGTTAATACACCATTAAACAATTCTGTTTTATATATTATTGGACAGATTTTAATATGGATATCATTGGCACTTACAATTATTTCTATGATTGAATATGTGTCTAAAAATTTTAATGTTTTAAAAAATTAATTTGGAGGAAATAATATGTTAGCTTACAGTGAAATGAGCAAGGATGAACTAAAGAAAGAACTTGAAGGTTTAAAAAAAGATTATGAAGAGATTTGTAAAAAGAATATAAGTCTTGATATGTCTAGAGGTAAACCTGGCAAAGAACAGTTAGACTTAAGTATGGATATGTTAGATGTTTTAACAAGTGAGTCTGATGTACATGCATCAAATGGAATTGATTGCCGTAATTATGGCGTTTTAGGTGGTATTCCTGAGGCAAAGAAGATGATGGCTGATATTATGGGTACAACAGAAGATCATGTTATTATATACGGAAATGCAAGCTTAAACATAATGTATGACTCTATTTCAAGAGCCTATTCACATGGTGTATTAGGATGCACAGCATGGTGCAAGCTTGATAAAGTAAAATGGTTATGTCCTGTACCGGGATATGACAGACATTTTGCAATTACAGAATACTTTGGTATTGAAATGATAAATATTCCTATGAAGGCAGATGGACCTGATATGGATATGATTGAAAAATTAGTTGCAGAAGATGATTCAATCAAGGGTATTTGGTGTGTTCCAAAATATTCAAATCCAACAGGTGTTTCATATTCAGATGAAGTTGTAAAAAGAATGGCAGCACTTAAACCTGCAGCAAAAGATTTTAGAATTTATTGGGATAATGCATACGCTATTCATCATTTATATGAAGATAGACAGGATGAAATATTAGATATTATTTCAGAATGTGAAAAGGCAGGAAATCCTAATTTAGTATATGAATTTGCATCAACTTCAAAAGTAACATTTTCAGGTTCAGGTGTAGCTGCAATGGCTTCTTCAAAAGAAAATGTTAAGTCTATTTTGGAACAGATGGCAATTCAGACAATTGGTTATGATAAAATGAATCAGTTACGTCATGTAAGATATTTCAAGAATTTTGATGGTGTAAAGAAACATATGATGAAACATGCAGAGAAAATGAGACCAAAATTCAAAGCTGTTCTTGATATGTTAGAATCTGAATTAAAGCCATGTGGAGTTGGAGAGTGGACAAATCCTAACGGTGGATACTTTATTTCTTTTAATACAATGGAAGGTTGTGCAAAGAAAGTTGTTTCAATGTGTAAGGATGCAGGTATGGTATTAACAGGTGCAGGTTCACCTTTCCCTTATGGAAAGGACCCTGAAGACAAGAATATTAGAATTGCACCTTCATTTGCAACGCCAGATGAATTAAAGGAAGCTAGTGAAATCTTAATAATTTGTACAAAGATTACAGCTCTTGAGAAAATTCTTGGTTTATAAGAGAAGTATAAGATTATAAGTTTTAATAACATGGGTTATTGCATGTTGCTTTAAATTTAATTATTTAAAGATAACTTAGTAAAGTGAAACATATAAAGAGAAAATATATAAAAGAAAAAACTATTATAGAATGATTTATTTAAGATGACAGTTAAGTTGTTTGCGTAAATTTTTTATAATAGTTTTTTACATAATGGAGATAAAAAATAATGTCAAATAAATTTGTAGATGACCTTTTAAAATTTGAAATTATTAAAAATAATGATTTGGTTTGTAAAGATTGTGAATATTGTTTTGATGATGAAAAGTTACCTTGTAATACATCAAAATGTATGATATATGAAATGAAACCGGACGAAGTAATCGATGGCGGTGATTGTATAGAATATGAAAAGAGAATATAATTACCTTAACACAAAGCAACATAAAAGTAAAAATTAAACATATAAGTAAAGTGTTGCATAATAGTAAAAAAACATATATAATATTTATTAATTAATTGTTGACACAAAGAACGGATTGTACTATTATACTTATATGACGAACATAGGTTCGAACAGAAAGGACGAATTATGAATAAAGAAGAAAAATTAAAAGCATTAGATGCAGCAATATCTCAAATAGAAAGACAGCATGGAAAGGGTGCTATTATGAAACTGGGAGATTCGGGAAAGATTAACGTAGAAACAATTCCAACA
>ERZ857750.521-NODE-521-length-51590-cov-6.792219_pt1 | contig 51590 bp, 76 predicted proteins | sample MGYA00519915_ERZ857750 | MGnify/ENA primary metagenome ERZ857750 (study PRJEB31778, sample SAMEA3449358) | human gut metagenome | biome: human gut; feature: human-associated habitat; material: faeces | place: United Kingdom | collected 2010/2012 ...
TTTCGCCTATCGAATTTCTTAATAATAGTGTCCAATATGATTGACAAACCTACATATAAAGGTGTCCGACAATGACAAATATTGTCGGACACCTTTATATTTATGCTATTTTTTTTATTGTATCAATAATGACAGATGAATAATAATTATTGAATTTATCCATGTTGTTTGGATTATGTATAATGATATTTATTGGTATTTTCTTTTTGCCCTTTGTTACCAGAGCTGTTTTGCTTTTTTTCATTTTTTACTCACAATCTTACTTTCCGCTACTGCCAAGGCGACCTGTACCCCTTTCTGACGGAATGGCTTTAAGCTCCTCGTATGTATATTCTTCTATCTCAACTTCTGGAACAGGAATTATAAGAGCCTGACAGATGGCTTTTTCATATGGATATAAAATGTAATTAGCTTTTCCATATGGGAGCAACAAAACACTAGCAAAATCGCTAAAGGTAGCAATAAACTCTTTCTTGCAAATAACTATCGGTACGTCATTTGTATTAGTAATTGGAACACCCCATTCGCCACGATAGCCACTGTCGATTATTCCACACCTCTGTGCCATGCCCTTAGTGCCTGTTGAACTTCTCTCGTGCAATACGAAACAGTAATCTGTATCACAAGCTGAAGCTATGCCTGTCGGTATTATAACCGTAGTATGTGGTTTTATTATTATGTAATCTTCATCAAAACAAGGATAAACGTCATAGCCTGCATCTTCTAGTCTTTTGGTTGGTATAATTGCGTTTGGTTTTGTCTTTGCAAATTTTACTGTCGTTATCATTTTATCTCCTTTACTTTTCTTTTGCTTTATGTTATAATTAATAGAGTCATTAGTCGCCACCATTCAGAAAACATAATATTGAACACATTATAATTTCTATGGTGGCTAATGACTTGTTTAAGGGTTTGTTTGTATGCAAGCCCTTTATTTTTTTGTTATTAATCGCACCACAATACTACTTGGTTTTGTTTTAGGCTTTTCTGCACATCAATAACTCTCTGATTGCTTGACCCTCGCCATTTTAATGTTATGTCACGTTTACTATCTTCGTATTGACCGTCAATGATTACATCAAGATACTCCATAATAGGCAAATCTTTAATTTCTTCCCACTTATAACCTGTATACAGCCATTGAGTTTTTGTAGGATGATAAAATTTAACCAATGTAGATATTGCTTGTATGATTTCACGATTATCTGGTAGTAAAGGATCACCGCCCGAAAATGTGATACCTGAAATATATGGTTTGTCTAAATAATCACATATTTCAAAGAAAGTATCTAAATCAAATGGTATACCATTGTTTTTGTCCCAAGTTTGTGGGTTTTGACAGTTTTGACAACGGTGACTACAGCCTGATACCCAAAGGACAACTCTGCAACCAGTTCCATTAGAAGTGGAACATTTGTCTATTTTTAGATAATTCATGCGTGTCTTACCCTCAATTCTACTTCCTGTTGTTTGCCTTTGTTAAAAGCAGATTTGTAGTCGCCTGTTAGATATCCTGTTACTCTACGAAGCCTACGAATGTCAGGGCAATTACACATAGGACATTTATCATTAATTTCGTCCGTATATCCACAATTTGTACACATATCATTTGGCACATTGATAGCAAAGTATGGTATGTCTTTATCCATAGCATAGTTTACTATTGTTTCAAGCGACTCAAGATTATTCTTTACTGTGCCTTCAAGCTCAACATAGGTAATACAGCCTGCGTTTGAATATCCTGTAAGTTGTGATTCAATGTCAATCTTTTCAAATGGTGTCATATTAGTCCAAACAGGAACATGGATAGAATTTGTAAAAAAGTCCTTGTCTGAAACATTGGGAATTACACCATATTTATCTTTGAATTTCTGCATGGCTGTATAACAAAGATTTTCCGCAGGAGTAAAATAGACACCGAAGTTAAGTTTATATTGTTCTTTGAATTTAGCACATCTATCCTTAAATAGCTTTTCTATTCTTTTAGCAAGCTTCATACCTTCTTCGGTTGTATGGTCTTTACCAATAAGAATTTGAAGTGTTTCTGCAAGACCAAGCTGACCGATGGCAAGTGTTCCGTGTTTTAATGCACTGCGAATATCTTTTCCATCGTACCCAGCCATTACATTATTTTCATACATAAACTTTGCTGACTTGGGATTCTGGGAACAAATCCAATCAAATCTTTCAAGTAACATCACCGCAGCTTCTTGAATTTTTGCATCGAGAAGATACATAAATCTGCTTATAAGAATGTTTGTATCATCAAAAGAATGATGCTCCTTGACATCCATGTCATAATCTGTTTTACATTTCATAGCAAGGGTTGGCATAATAATTGTTACAGGACAAATATTGCCACGTCCGTCTTTAAGCTGTCCGAAGCCATTTATATCATATCCGTTTGCCGTCCTGCACCCCATTGTACTGAATAAAGTTTTAGGATCATTTTTATCGTAACCTTTGTTACCACTCCAATCACAATTAGCATAGTTTGGATATAATCTTTGTGCTGTCGATTTCAATGCAAGTTTAAATAAGTCATAATTAGGCTCTCCCTCTCTACGATTTACTCCTTTCATACATTGAAAGATACCACAAGGGAAAATAGAGGTTTTATGTAACTTGCCAATGCCATTAATGGAAACTTCAAGCAAAGCTTTTATTATAAGCCTGCCCTCTGGTAGTGTACAAGTACCATAATTGATGCTAGTAAAAGGAAGTTGATTTCCTGAACGGCTTTGAAGTGTATTAAGATTATGATACATACCCTCGACAGCTTGATAAACTTCTTTGGTAGTCATATCCATTGCATATTGATAGGCTTTTTCATTACGTTTATCGTTTGCTTCAATATCGTCAAAAGACAATTCATTTGGCACTCTATTTATATAATCTTCTGATGACTCACAGCAATATTTAAGTCCATCTTTAAAATGCTTTGAAAAGCTTTTTCTAACATATGGTATCATAGTCCAATCTAGGTGACTAGCCGAAACACCGCCAAACTGTTGTAGGGATTGAAGCTGAAAAATAACCGCCACAAGTTGGAACGCTGTACTTACTGATTGTGCAGGTCTTACATCCGTTTGCCTTGTATTAAAGCCATTTGCAAGTAAATCGTCAAACGGAATTGTCAAACAATTATGATCTCCCACGGCATAATGGGATAAGTCATGAATATAAATTTCGTTATTAATATGATTATTTCTTGCCATGTCAGACATACAATATTCAAGAGCATATCTTTTCATGACAAGATCTGCCGTCTCGCCAATTCTACCACCAAATGAATGTTCATCAACATTGGCATTTTGATTTTGAACGTTTTCGGCTGATACCTTTTCTTTTATGGCTTCCATTAGTTCCTTGTATTCGTTTCTTACCATAGCTCTTTTGTACCTGTATTTAATATAGGCTTTCGCTACATTTCTGTCATAATCCATAAGCGTTGTTTCAACTATGTCCTGAATATCTTCTACTGAAATTTCTAACATAGTTTTAAGCTTTCCGCACACATCAGAACATATATCGCTTGCAAGTTCGGCATTTATATCCGATGTATCAGAATAAACTTCATTATACGCTTTCAAAATTGCTTTACCTATCTTTGCCCTTTCAAATTTTACTTTAGTTCCATCTCTTTTAATTACTATTTTGCACATTTTATTGCTCCTTACCATTGCTTTCAGTTCCATTGGCATTTTCCTCTTTATCATTCTCATCTAATTCATTAAGCATTTCGGTCACTGTTCTATAGGCTATTAGAAAACCAAGTACAAGCCCAACCAAAGCACCAATAATAAAATTAGCCATTTTTATCATGTTCCTTTCTGTATTTTTCGTATTCATTTCTAATTTGCTCCAAAGTACAAATTTTATACGGTATATGTCTGTTGTCACAATATTTAATCTCCGTACAGCAACCTTTGGAGAATTGCCAATCATTTGAACAAACAAGCATTTCATCTGCAAGTTCTTCAAGTAACAACAGAGTCATGTTCAACCCTTGCTCATAAGTGGTACAATCGTAAAGGCTACCAAACATTGCAATAGGATTGAGATACAAATTCTCAGGGTGCATTATGGTTAATAGTTTTTGGCACTCATTTATTTTACTTAAATTTTCTTGCTTGCCACCATATGGGTGAGATAAATAAATAACACTGTTATAATGTTCTCTGTTAATTATGTTCGGTTCTGGTATCATTATCTCCCTCCTGCTTGGCTATAATTCTTTTCACATAATTTTTTAGATTTTCATAAGCTGTGTTTATGTTTTCGTCATTATTAATAACGTAATCAACAGATGATTTGCAGTTTTTAAATTCTATCTCGTCTTGCTCAAAACGTTTTCTAGCTTCTTTAAATGCTTTATCAATATTCTTATACATTTTATAATAACGTCTAAACAGGCGATCATGCCTAGTAATCGGCAGGCAATCTATAAAGATAGAATAAATCTCTCTGTTACCTTTATATTTTTTATGTAATTCATTAAGCCCTGTTTGGTCTACAACATAAAGGTTATATGTATCATCGTCAATCTGACTTGCCGTCACTCCATAATGATTGTTAAGATAGTAGTTATATGCCACGATGTCATTAAGTGCCTTAAATTCTTTTTCTGAAACAAATGTATGTCCTTCTTCTTCTTTAAATCTAGGAGAACGTGTTGTATAAGAGGGTATTTGTTTCATCTTAAATTCATTTTCAAGCATTTTTACAAGTGTTGATTTACCACTTGCCGAAGCTCCAAGAATACAAAATAGTGGTTTAGTCATTTTTATTCTCCTTTAAATAACATGGGAACATTTCTTTGCACTCTCCAACGTACTTGCACATGGGAACTAAAAAATCTTTCCAAATATCATCAAGTTCAATAATTTTATCGCACATTTCTTTTATAACTTCTCTTGTTTCTTTAGCAGCCTGATTGCACAATCTCTTATTAGCAATGCTCATTAGTTCTTCGCCATTGAAATCCCATATCATGTTTACAGGAGTGTCCTGTGGGGCTTTAGTCCTATCATAATCAGATTGCCTATCGTTTCTCTGAGATTTAACGTAAGGTTGTGCGTGAATGTGTCTCACAAGATGTACCGCTACCCAATTAGGGATATCTTCAAACAGTACCGAAAATCTTAGTCTGCGTATCGGTGAATGTCTTGCTTTTAATATTTTATATTTCCACTCGTCTGTCGGTGGTGTTTTAGCCTTTAGCCCTACTGTCACCAAGGCTCTTTGTTTTACTGCAATCCAATCTTCAGTAGTTGGATATTCAAGTATTGTTACTTTCATCATCTTTTCCTCTACCTTATAATAAATTTTGCAAACATTTTTTCTGCGTTCTTTTCGTGTTCTGTTGGCACAAACATTATTACCTCGTTTTCAAGGTCAAGTGCAAATATGCCCACTATACTACTTGCATTTACGCAATAATGGCTCTGCTTCAGGTCTATAGTATAGTCAACCATGTTCGCAAGTCTGATAAACTGCTGTACCTCTTTTACCGTAGTAAATCTAATTTTATATGCTGTATACTCCGTTACCATTTTTATCTGTCCTTTCTCGCTTGTTTAATTTGTTGCCATAGCAATCATATAAGCTCTTTGCACGATTGCTTTATTTCTAGCTTTTGTTATCTTCTGTCTTTCTTTGGCTTGAATGAGTTCGTCCTCACTCATAAAATATGTATCTAGTTCTCTACACTCTGACTTGTAGCGTTTTAGCTGTCTGTTTTCCTCCTCTCTAGCTAAACGCTTTCTTTTTCCTGCTTTCTTGTCGTATGCCAATTTTTAAATTCACCTCTTTTCTAATTAATTTTCTGAATTGATACAATATTACCAGAATAATTGTCATAAGTACCAATGTTGCCACTGCTCATAACATCAGGGTCAAGTGAATATGTATCAACTATAAATTCAACCACATTCTTAAAACCATTGCCTGTATCTCGATACTGATTATTATAGTCAGTATGAATATCAGCTTTACAATCGGCTAAAACAGCGGTGAATGAGTTACCCATGTCGGTTGTGATTAGATAGCGTGTACCTATTTCTGTACCGTAATAACTTCCTAAAGCAATACAAACATCATCACCTTGTCTGCGTATTCCTTGGCTATCCGTCCAACAATTCAGTTGCAACTGATATTGCAGAGAATTGATGTCCGTAATACAGGCATAATCCATATAGCCGTGAAATGAAGTATCACCTGTTGGAATATCGTAAGAAACAAGTTCTATTTCTGGCTCTGCTTCAGACTTAGTAACTATCGTTGTAGTTTCGGTTACTTTATGGCTATACGGCTTTGTAGCTCTTGTTTCTTTGGTGGTTGTAGTAGATTTAGTATTTGTTTTTACTGTATTTTTTTTATTTTCTACCGATCTAGTTTTTGCATTTTTAGTTATAGTGCTTGTGGTAGTGGTAATCGTATTAACTGTTGAATTTTCGGCTTTGTTTCTTTCAAAATTGTGCTTGTAATCTTCGTTAATCCCAATAACTTTTACAACTCCAAAACCGATAACTATTATGCAAACAGCAACTATAAGCTGTATTATTTGTTTTGTTGTCTCGTCTTTCTTTTTGTTCATATGTATTTATTCCTCATCGTCACAATAGCAATATTTGTTATAATAATCTTCTCCGTTCATTTTTTCGCAAGGAATATCGTTGTATTCGCACAAATCATCAACATTTACATTATGATTTGACAAATATTCAATAGCTTTTTCTCTGGCACATTCGCTGCAAAGTTCTTCCGAGTCATTGTCAATAATATAAAGCATATCAACCTCAGTTCCACACTTGTCACATATTAAAACACGATAATCTCGACCCATGTAACAATGACGGCAGGGAAGTCCAAGAGCAGTACAACCCACACAATCATTTCGTATCTCACTTGCCATGTTTTTATTCACTCCTTTACTTCTGTGAATCTGGCATAAAAGCTGTCATTAATATCGTAAACATTGTCATATGTATTACAACTTTTTCTGCCATGACCGTCTATTAGTCTGCCATTTTTTACTTCGTATACTTTCCCTTCCTGAAAATTATGAGTATCAAAGCAAGCTACCCATGTGCATTTCAAGAGAGTATTCCAAACATTATTTAACATTCTGTTTCCTTTCTAGTTCCAGTATCAACCTCAAACAGTTTTTCAAATATGTAATAAAGTACATCAACCACAATAGAGTTACCTGCCTGTTTATAAAGTTGGCTGTCAGAATTAAAAGCTTGTGATCTATCGAATTGTTCATCAGCAAATCCCATAAGCCTATAGCATTCTTTAGGAGTCAATTTACGAACTCTAAAGCTTTTGACATCGGGTTCAATTACAGCGGCTATTGGGTCTGCTATTTTAGGTTCAGTATTGCCACCCTGCATTGTAGTCAATGTTGGACTTATTCCCTCTTTTGAATAAATTCTGTTCGATGTTTCATATGGATAATAATTTAAGTCTCCAACTTTAACACAACGATTGGTTTCTAAAATTTGTTTAGGCTGTTTATAATCTGTTGCAACTAAAGTACCCATAATAGAATTTTCAGAGTAAACCAAATCACGTTGTCCGATACTTCTATATTCTGGCTTAGTAGTGCCAATAATGTTTTTTGTTAATGTTTCGTCAGTAAGTATAAGTCTATTTTGTATATCTTCACTTAGATAATACTTTTCGTCTACATTATCTTCAAGTACATCTTTAAGTCTAACTCCGTTATCAAAAGGTTGCGGAAATTCAAATTTACCATTGTCAATATCTTTGCGAATACTTATTGCAAAGACTCTTTCTCTATTTTGAGGAACACCATAATCTTTAGCATTTAAAACTTTCCAATATGTATTGTAACCAAGTTCATCAAGCCAAGCCACCCATTCATCAAACTGTGGTTTAAACTTTTTACCCACAAGGTTTTTGACATTTTCGAGCATTAGATATTTTGGTAAAGCCAACATTTTGTTGGCTCTTTCAAGAAGTCTTTGTACTTCATATAGTAAACCTGAACGTGTTTTACCATGTTTTATTCCCTCTTGTTTACCTGCCACAGAAATATCGGTACAAGGAAATGAATATGTCCAAAAATCAGCATAATCAAGATATTCGAGTTTACTAATGTCGCCTAAATTTTTTGAAAGCTTATTAGCAAGCCAATATTTTTCAAGCTCTTTTGATTTACTATTTACAAATCTGTACCAGTTATAAGGCTTGCTTTTCTGAAAATCATATCCAAAATTAATTTCTGTAAGCTGTCTAGCCATTTCTTCTCTTGTAGGGTATTCAGTATATGTATTTATTAGTTCTTCCGTAAGTCCACAATGAATAGAAGCATAAGAAAGTACAGCATTATGGTCTATATCTGAGGTGTGTTTAATTTCACGAGGTATTCCAAGCCTTTCTAATGCTGAAACTTGTGCGCCTATACCACTAAATAATTCGTTTACTGTTATTTTTTCCGTTTTCACTATTTGTAAATCCTCCAATTTGTCCTTTATTGGAAGATAATTGCAATTATCATGTTCACTCAGGTAGCTAATCTGAGCGTTCCGTTTTGTTTTATCTCTTATTTTTCTTAATAAAATGTTGGTTTGATTTATATGTATTTTTTTATATGTATTTTAGTGTATTACTTTATAAACTCTGCATTATCAGGTAATCTATCTCGAAATTCTTTAGGTACTTCACCATTGTGCCATAAATTATTTGTTACGATAATTTCACCTGTATGTAATTTAATTTTAAATTCTCTACCGCCATATCCCCTAAAAGGACTATCACTCATTGGGTGAGCTTTGTCTAAGTAATAACAAATGCCATTAATAATAACGTGTTCGTCCTTTTCTTTTATAATTTCAAGCCAGAACTTTTTATGGAAACATTCGCTACTACCACACACCTTCTCATATGGCTCTGCGTGACAGACTTTGTGAAACACTCGACCGCAGATTTCACATTTTATATTTTGAATATTACAATCCATTTTGTTTGTCTCCCAACTTTTACATCAACCACTTTCTATATTTTCTATCTTGTTTACGCTTAATCTTCTTGATACGGCTGTATATATAGTTCTCATAATGCTCAAATTGTATAGCCTTTGCATAGCAATATAACCATACCACAAAAAAGGTTAAAACCACCATTACACTTACTATAGTTTTGGTATGATGTAAGCCGTATTCGTCATAGAAATGTGCCATAATTGGCATTGTTAAAATAAAAGCACAAAAAGAAATAATACAAATAATAGTATATATTGTCATTCGTGTTTTGCACCATTGTTTAGAATATTTCACTACTTTAATTTCTTTCATCAATAAACCTCTTTATTGCCCTTTTGAGCATATTTTTCTATAACAAAAAGGTCAAATCCGTTTCTTACGAATTGTTTTGTAAGATCATGTTTTATGCCATTACCCAAATATGTATAGATATAACTCATTTGCTCCATTGTAAAATTAGTTCCACAAATTTTATTAAAAGCATTAGTATTGTCTTGCCAATATCTTATAAGCCTTTTGTCTTGTGAATATCTTAACGCACAAGAGCAATCTCGACTTAGCCACTCACAAAGTTTTACCTTGAAATCTTCATTTGTTTTCACATCGTCAAGCTGAATATAGACATTGAATTTTGGAATAAGAATAACCTCGTTATTTCGATTAATAAAGCTATTTGGGAAAACTTGCAATGCAAGTTTTATACTTTCCAGAAGTTTCATTCTGTCTCCTTTCAACCAATTCCAATTCTTTCTTTGTATTCATCAAGTGTAATTTTGCCCATTTTATAATCTAAAAGTGATATAAATTCTTCTGTAGAAGTACAAAAGGGAAAATTACAGTTGTGAAGTTCTTTTCTTATCTTTTCTACCGCCTGCTCAGACGGAATATGCTGCTTACTCTCGTTGACACAGATTTCCGAGATAATAAATTCCATATGCTGATATTGATTTATTAGGAATATTAGTTGCTCTTTCGTAAGAGCGTTAAGAATTTTCTTTGAAATCATTTATTTTACCTCAATCCTAAATCATCAAGTGTTACAGGTGTGTAGTTGTGGAGCATACAACCTACATTTGCACATTTATAAGGAAAACCACGTTCCCTCATTTGTTTGACATATGTTTCAAGAGGTCTTGTATCTCTCCCATTATGAATATGCCCATACAAATAAAATTAAATCCACTCTATTATTGGTAAGCCTTCGTAATTATGTTCCCAAACAAACCATGCAAAGCACATAGTGCTTGCCCAAGGTTTCCCCTTTTCATCTACCTCACTACCATTACGCATTGGGTTTACCCTTTTAGAAAACACATAAATTGTTTTTATAGGAGTGTTTTCCCACATTTTCAATCTATCTTGCCCTTCAAGAAGTTGGATTTTTGCAAACATAATAACTTTTTTATTTGCTAATTCCAATGATCGAAGAATAAATTCTTTTGCAAATTTGAACGGTGGATTGGTAATAATGTTATCAAATTTGCGTTTATAATTATATGTAAGAAAATCAACGTTTGGAGTAATATCAATTCCAAAAGGACTATCTCTACTAACCAAATCAGTAGATACAATTTCTGAATATGGATAAAATTCTTTGAGGACTTTTGATATATGCCCTTGTCCAGCAGCAGGTTCGAGTATACTACCAAATAATTTTTCTCTTTTTAAAATGGCTTCTGTCGCATTGAATGGTGTTGCATAAAAATCATTAGTCACTCTTTCTCTTGTAGGAGACATTCCAGCTAGGCTTGTCCCCGTAAGTGTTTTCATTTAATGTTGTCCTCCTCAATAGTTTGTAATCAAGACCTCTATATCTTTTGTCTTGTCTTTTTTCTGATAATTACAGTTTCCATAAGTAGTGTTTAAATAGTGGGTTTTATATCCATGACCTTCCGCCCAATCCTTTAACGTTAGGTTTGTTTTTAGGTTATTTGATAACGCCCATTTTACATTTGAAGTCGCAAGCATATCTCTTAAATCTTTCTCATCGGCATTAGTCCAACCGCCATTTTCATTATAGGTTGCCGTTGAATTAAAATACGGTGGATCGCAATACAGAAAATCATTTTCGCCAAACGCTACGCCGATGAACTCACGAAAATCAGCATTGGTGAACTTGCAGCCTTTATTGCTGATTGCTTCCGAAAATTCTATAAACCTTTCTCTTAATGTAGGGTTAAAATATCTTTCTCCAAACGGCATATTAAATTCACCTTTTGAATTAAAACGCATCTGATTGTTAAAGGCGTAACAAATTAACACATATAAAATAACGGACTGTTTAGATTCCGACTCGTTAAAATAGCTGCGGAGTCTCAAATACCCATTCCTATTAATCTTTGATAGGTCATATTGCTTGATTATCTCATCTATTTCGTCAAGACTTTTATCGGTTCTATTTCTATGTATGTATTCGAGTATTTGGACTACAGGCAAATTCAAATCATTATAAACAACCTCTTTCGCAGGAACATTAATTCCAACATTAAACCCACCGCCAAACAAGTCAATAAAAGTGTCAATATTTTTCGGAAACAATGGTAATATCTGCGGTAGAAGCTTGTATTTGCCACCTACATAATTGAGTGGCGATTTTATGTATTCTTGCTTTATCAGTATCATCTCCTAAATAAAATTTCTCTTTTATTCAGATTTTAAGTGTCTAAAAGTGCGTATTTACGCTGTTTTGGGATATGCCAAAGTAGCGTATTTTCATTAATTTGCATTTTTAAATTAATTGCTTTATGCTTTCTTTTTTGCCTTTCCTTATATATAGACGTGTCCTTTGCTCCAACTACTGTTATACTCTCCATTTATGTTTCGCATTTTATAACCCAAGATGGGTGTTCTTCATGAATTATTCGTCTGGCTAAATCCCATTCTTCTGAGTTATATTGGAATGTAAGCCATAGCTGAAATAAGAGTCTGCCAGAACGCTTATACCGATACGACTCTTTCCAATACTGAAAAGCCTTATAAATTCTATCATTTAAATTATCATAATAGCAATTGCCAGTATTAAACATATCGGCTAAACTACGTTCTGAGATTTTTGATATTATGTATTCTTCATTTGTCATGAATCATCTCTCTTTATGAATAAATAATCAGTTGAAATATCATTTATTACATTTTTAGCTGTCTCTTTAAACCATACACTCAAATCTCTTTTAGTCATTCGTAATTCTCCTCAATCTTTTCCATCATCTCAGGATTGTCATAAATGTTACCGACAATTTCTAGTTCTTCGCCACAAGTGTTGTCGGAATTAACTGTGAATGTTGAACAGGTTATGATAAATCTAGCAGTATCATTATCCCACTGTACAATACCTCGTTCTTCCTCATAATTGCTCCAAACAATGTCCCCCTCAAAAATCTTATTGCCGTCCACCATCTGAAAACAAACCTCTGATTTTCCGACAACCTTGTTATTTTCACAAGCTGTCACCACGCATTCTTGCTCCGCAGTTAGGGCAGTATGGCGTTGCATCGCATTCATCATGCCCGTACCAACCGCAGACCGAACACACAGGCACTCTTACTGTAATACGTTTCTTCATAATCATGATTTTCTTGTTGACATTTGTATTGTCTACGACAGTACAATCATGACCATTAGTGTACTCTTCTTTTATGCCAAGTTTGTTAGTCGGTACAAGTTTTGTGTGTTCGTGAAATATCCAATATCCACGCTTGACCTCCTGCACGTCTGCGGTAGGTACATCATCAACCAGTTTGCACAGGCTATAATAAAGGTCTTCTATGGTCATATCCCAATCAAATATGCTGTCTGTTAATTTTTCTGCGTCAATATATCTTGACATTTGCTATTCTCCTTCCAGTAACTTTCAAACGCCTTCTTAAACTCTTGCAGTTTCTCATCTGCCTTGTCTGCCTTTTCTAATGCATTCTTCATATCCTCATTTGACACATGGTAGACACTTGGAATAGCACTAAAGGCATCGACAATTCGATCTCTTTCTTTCTGAGGAATATCTTACAGTAGATTATGACTCACTTTTTTCACCTGTTTTCTCAGTTAAAATTATTTTGAACATATTGTCAACAGAAGTAAGAAGATCATACCTCTTATTCATTGGAGCAGTTGAGCTTCTAGCAAATTGGTGATTGACCATATCAATGTAAAAAGTTGATGAACCATCATCACCCATGTAGAATTGTTCCCATTCAGACTCAGACATTAGTCTTTTTACTTCAAGCTGCTCAATAGCAAGATTATCAAAACTTACTGTATTGAACTTTGTAAACAATACATCAAGATTATTATAAAGCCATAGCTGATTATATTTAACAGTTGCATATTTCTGAGTTAGATACTCATTACCTCTACGAAGTTCTTTATAACCAAGTATAAGCATTTTTAGATTATTATTCTGCAACATAGCAACATCATCTTCTGTAAGTATTCCGTTGATAACATGAATTACAGCATTGGGATAACGTTTGACCATTTCAATAAATTCTGTTGTCGGATTTACAAGGCTAACCCCTAAACCATAAATCAGCTTTTCGTCAACTAAATATTTAATCAACTCCTGCTTTTGCTCAAAGTGTTTCTGATTAACTGTTATATTAGCGATAACCTTTTTGTCTTTAAGCTTGCGGAGGAATGGAATTAAATCTGGGTGACTTGTAGCATCCCCACCACCAATTGCAACTTCTTGATATTCATGAAGTGTATCAATAAATTTCTGATTAAGAATATCTGCATGACAGCCATTAAGCGCACTTCCTTCATGACAGAACGGACAACCTATATCACAATAATTTGTAATTTTTATATCCATGTTTTCTGCATGATCTGGAATAAAAACATCATCGTCTGTCTTGCGAACCTTTGTACCATCGTCAAAAATCATAGTGGCATAGTTACCATTTTTATAAGCACCCAGTAATTTCATTTTATTCTCCTTTTATTTAATCATGTCCATAATAGCCAAAAGCAACAACTTTATCTCCAGATGGTGTTGTACAGTTATCCCAGAATGTTTCATACTCGAAAGCATAGCCTTCAAAAAATTGATTATAAGTATAATATCTATCTTCGTCACAATCATGTTTCATGTCAGAAATAGGAATTAACTTATTCTCCCAACCATCAAATATAAGTTTTCCACGCTTCCACTGTTCAAATTCTGAATCTGTACAAAATGTAAACGAATGAACCGAGCTGCTGTTGGTTTCAAAAACATTCTGTCTTATTTTTAGTTTCATTTAATTCTTTAACCTCCTATTCCTGCAATTGTTATTTTCTCTTATCGTACATTTTGTCCATCCATTCATCAAACTTTTGCAGTTCTTCATCTGTTGGCGCGTCCTTAGGTCTGCCTTTGTCAAAACCGAGTGTACAACCACTTTCAAAGCAACAGCCTGCTAGATTGGCAGAGCATTCCACGTCATCGCCATATTTACGATATCCCCAAGCGCAATCCTGACAACACTTCATCACAGGGTCTATACATCGTGTTGGTAAGTCATGTATAATTTTTTTTACTCATTTTCAATCTCCTTTGAAAAATTCTCTCGGTTCAAACCATTTATCTTTAATGATATTTCCTATTCCGACAACTAATCTATCTTCCTGTTTTACTCTAACATAATGACCTTTTATATCTTCCCATTTTGCAACGCCCACAACGTCCATAATTCTTGTAAGTGCTTCAAGTCCCTTTTCAGAACCTTCAAACGATGTTCCGTTGAAAAAAGCTAAGTTATAACCGCCAAAACTAGCTCCCCAGCCTAAGCCTTTAAGTGCTATAGAAAAGGTAAGGCAACAATGGTCGCCTATTTCCAGTGATACATCAGTTATTTTAGCGTTTTCATAAATAGTGTTAGTGTTGCTTTCTGCCGAAGATATATTTTTTATTACAGGTTTAGACTCATTTTCTTTTATGTAATTGGCGAAGCTAAGTTCACAATTTGTTTTATTAATACGAAACGGACAATTCTCACAAATACCTCCTGTTTCTACGCAGTGCTTTGCTGCTTCCAAAATCTCCTCTTTCGTTATCATATTCTACCTCTTTCTATAAATAAAACTAAATTTTTATTCGCCTTTCTAACTTATCTGGTATTTGGCATATAAAAAACCTTACCACCTTCCTCGGCAGCCTTCATAAGTTTTACTAAAACTTTCTTTGCTTCATCTTTAGAACTATACACACCTATTGTCACTCCACATTTAACAAGAGTATGTGCTGCTATATAATCATTAGTAAGAGCTTTAATAATTGCCTTTCCAGCATAAGAAGGACTATCTGTATCTATCCAAATCTCAGTTAATGTATAAACACTTATAAGATTTTCTCCGTTTTGTGACATTATAAGCATTTTATAATCACTCCTTCAAAATAACATTTTTATGTATTACTTATTCATGTTTTTAAGTCTATATTTAGCTATATCTGCCCAATACCAACCTTCAAATTCACATTTTCTATCACAGATACCATTATCTACACCTATGTAATTTCTATGTTCTATTTGAGCAGCTTTAGGGATAGTTCCTGATCCACAGCAAAAGTCAACCACTAAATCTCCTTCATTAGAATAAGTACGAATAGCATACCTGCATAAGTCTAAAGGTTTTTGTGTAGGGTGAAGAGATATTTGTTGTTTATCTGTGGCAAATTTCCAAATACTTGTTGGATAACGTTCTGTACTATCATAAGTTGTAAGACCAAAATCGCCATAATTAGATGTTTTAATACAATTTATTTTATTTTCTGCGGTACTTACTTTACGTTTATGTCCTGTTGTCTTTTGTGGATTATAGGTAGGAAGTTTTTGATAAAACACCATTATATCTTCATGTATTCTTAAAGGCATTTTCTTTGCATTTAAGTGTCCTGTAGGAGTTGTTTTCTCCCATATAATATTGTATCTATGTAATTTAGGTTGAGATAACATCATTTTAGCTGTAAATTTATCTTGTCCAAAAAATAAAATCGGTGTAGTAGGTTTAGCTATTCTTAACACTTGTTCCCACATAGGCTCTATTGGGATAATATTGTCCCATTTATTACTAGCAGTAACCCCATAAGGCAAATCTACAAAGAACATATCAACAGAATTACTATCCATTTGCCTAAGTGCTTCCATGCAATCCATATTGTATATATTATTTATTTCTAGTATTATTATCATCTCCCTCTGGCATGAAATATAGATTTTTTCCTTCATCAACAGCTTTCATAATTTTAACCATAATTAATTCAGCTTTTTCTCTCACATATTCTCCCATATTTATTCCAAATGAATCTGCATCATAGTCTATAATACCTCGAATAACAACCGTTTCGCGCTTTACAAAAGGTTCTATCCATATTGATATCAATGTATTTGTATTTATTATTTGAGTTCTATCTTGTGATATTATAAGCATTTCATATTCACCTCAATAAAAGAAAACTTTTATATTACTCATTCTTATCTTTTTTGCCTAGTAACCACTCAATCGAGGTCGGCTTTTTGTCTTCCCAAGAACAAAGATTGTTTAATACCTTTGTTATGTTGTTGACACTAATTGAATGTATTCCACCATACCATATTGCTTCTGCTTTGCAGGGGCGTGTTTCGTAAGCTACTAAAGCATTACGAATATCGTCACAAGCTAAATATCTATAACCCAACAAATAAAGTCCTTCCAAAACAGTTCTCTGTTCATCTGTTATTTTTGGTTCGCTTGGTTTATTTATCACATCACCAACGATTGTACCTCTTACTGTAGGCTCATCGGTTGTAAATTTTGGATTGGATATTCTTATGATAGTTTCGCCAGTCTTTCTTTCGGTTTCAACAGTAATTGTCTGCTTAAAATTATCAACATCTGAGACCATGCGTTCAAGTGAACTTTGAGATACCCAAGTATAAATTCGATTCTGGTCAATTTTTACATGATATTTAACAGAATTATCTACAAGCTTAGTGCCAACAATTGTTCCTGTAAAATCTATAATTTTTACTCTGTCACCTATTTTAAATTTCTGTTCAGCCATTCTATATCCTCCTCTTTTGTATTAAATTTAGTATCTTTATCATAAGGTGTGAAAAGTGTGTAAAATGTTTTTTCAGGATAAACACTTAAATCGAGTGTTTCAAAATTGAAAACAACAAAGTCACCCTCTGTAATATTTACAGTTTTAGTAAGAATACGTAAATATACAATAAGTTTTGTTTTGTTTTTATCTATATCATTTATCATAAAAGCAGGAACAGGAGTAAAGAAACCAGAAATAGAAGATTCATAGTAATCATTACAAGTGCCAATAAACTCAATTACCTCATTTAAGTTATTCTCAAATTTAATAAAACAATGAGTGGGCAGGAGCAATGAATTAATCACACAATAATCAGTATTCGTATGTGATAGTATAAATTTTTCCTTTTTATATGGTTCGTCAATACAATAAAGATATTTATCGTTAATCCAACGAGTAGGACATTTTTCAGAATCCCTAAATTTAACAAGGCAACCCAAATAGAAGTCCTTTTTAATTACTATCCCGATGGCATTTTTATAAAATTGATCGTTAAGATATTCACTTCGTGAACTATAAGTCCTGTTACGAAAATACATTTCACTAATCATAACCGTGCTTCTAATTCGTAGCATTCCCACTTGTTGTACACTTCCTTTCTTATCTTGTTATCAATGTTCTTCTTTCCCATAGGGAACGTGTATAAAATCAACTTTTTATAAGTTGCTCTATAACGTCCTTAACTTTCTCAAATATTTCCGAAGAATAAACAGTAACCTTTAATACAACCATTATTCTGGAAAGTTGTAACAGTAATGTCATGTGTCATATTGAAAATATCATAATTCATCTATTTAAGCATAATTATTATTTAAATTTAGTATTTTCATCTACAATGGAATTATCAGTTATTGTTATAGTCATTTTATCATTTACTTTTATTTTAACAATGTTTTCCGAATCATTATTATGTTGCCACCAAGGGGATGACAATCCTAAATCCATATTCTCCGCTATTACATATTCTCCATCGTAAAGCCATTCTGTATTATGTTCAATAAATTTAGTACCTGATTTTAGTGAATTAACATAAGCTACCTTTCCTATATAATTAGGAGCTAAATTCCATTCAGGATATTTAATAATAAATTCATTATAGATAGCAGGCATTAACTTACTTAAAGATAGTAGAAAATCAGGAATTATTTTATCGTTATAATCTGTAATAACTCCACCTAGTAACGCTCTAGGCTTAAATGTAGCGATGTTATAAATAAGGTCTGTATTAAATTTATTCATAGGCACATAGTCACTTTCAAAAATATAATTAGACCTAATTGTATAGTAATTATTTGTTTCTTTGTTTAATGCTACTTTAGCGTATGTTAAATAAATAAAAACTGTGTCACCTATAATAGCTAAATTGTTAGTATTCGGATAAGTTAGACAATTATATTTATCATTAGAAGTGTATTTACTTTTAAAATCACTATATTTCTTAGCTCTGCTAGTATAACCTTTAGTATTTATAACACTTCCCAATTTACAATGTGGTAAAGCAAAAGGTGTGCAATGATTTAAACATTGCTTATTCTTATATAAAGAACAGTTATCACAGTTGTCACAATAAATTTCATGAGCTTCCAATGGACTTTCTTTTCCACCGAATATAGATTTACCACCTGTCAAATATACATCTATTAAGTTCATATTTTACCCTTTCTCTATATGATTTTTATATATCATTTCTTTCATAGTATTTTCTCCTATCTCTTATACTTTATAAAATTCTTTATCTTAAAAAACAAAGCTTTTATCTTTTGTGCCAATATCATCACCCTCTCTATCTCTAACAAGCGTACTCGAATGATAGTGAGTGCATATAAAACACACTTAATTAATAATAGGTATATCGTTTAATGGTATACTCATATTATAATGCACTAATTAATAGTTGTCAATATGGCAAAGTATACAAAGTTTGCTAGATAAACTTGTTAATTATATATTAACCGCCCAATAAGCTTAACCAAGTATTTCTTTGTGAAGCCTGTATTTTCAAACACCTCTGAAAAGCACTAGGCTCGGCAATCAACGCACATTTGGTCTTAGCTCTGGTAATCGCAGTATAAAGCATACAGCGGTCAAGCAGTTTATAATGGGTATTGTCGATCAGTACAATAACATTCTTGAAACCGCTACCTTGCGTTAAATGGCACGTCAGGCAATAAGCCAACTCAATACTACTTAAATCATTTTGCAGGAAATCAATTTCCTTGTCGGCAAATTTAATTGTAACAACATTCTGCTTCTTGCCGTCTTTAATTGTCTGTTCAATTTTTGTAATATAACCCATTTCTCCATTGAAAACATTCCTATCATAGTCATTTGTTCTTTGAATAACTTTCGACCCAACACGAAATATCTTGTTGCCATACCTGATTTCAGGTGCGGTATTAGGTGGAATTATCATATCTTGCAAGATAGAGTTAATTTCAAAAGAGCTATTTATCCTGTCCTTTTTACAAGGTGTCAAAATAATCGTTTCATCATAGCCGTCTTTCTTAGCTGTCATTGTATACAATTTAATAGCCAATTCACGCATACCTTCACGGCTCTCTCTAAACATATAGGTCATGTCTTGTAGTTCGCCAGTAACAACTTTCAGTTTTGGTTCAGGCAATGGGTTTTCTCCATTTCTAATTTTAACTGAGTCCGAAATAATGCCTGACTTTTGAGCCTGTCTTAAAATCTTAGTCAGTTTACAACAAGTAAACACATTGCAATTAAGTAAATCATGAAAGATATTGCCACAGCCTATTGGTGGTAACTGACCGTCATCACCTACAATAATTACTTTTGCACCCTCTTTTATAGCAGAAACCAAGCTATAAAATAATGATGAATTAACCATTGAAGCTTCATCAAGTACGATAATATCACTAGACAATCTGTTATCAGAGTTATAAACAAAACCTGTCTTGTTAAAACCAAGCAACCTATGAATTGTACTTGCGAACAAACCTGTTGCCTCAGTTATCCTGATCGCAGCTTTAGCAGATAAAGCACAAGCTGATATAGAATAGCTTTTATATATCTTTGTGAGTCCTCTTAAAATTGAGCTTTTACCTGTTCCTGCTCTACCTGTTATAAGCACTACAGAACTGCCACAAGCCTTATATATCTCTTGTTTTTGTTCGCCTGTATAGCAAAAACCTTGTTCTCTTTCTGCTTCTGAGATACCCTTTTCAATGTTAATCTTATAGCCTGTTTCTTGTTCATTGAGATTTTTTAGAATATCCAAAATAGATATTTCAGTTTTATATTGGCGTAATAGTCCTACCTTGTTTTCTTCAAAATGTAGAAATATCTCATGTTGCTTTTGTGTGGATTTAAAGCTCTCGTACATTTCATAACAATCGTTTATGTTATCTCTTACCGCATTATCCAATACTGACTCTAGCACATATGAATGACCGTCATTAGTTCCAATACACTCAAGATAATACTTGATAAATGCCACAACTCTTTTGGTTGATATCCTGATATCTGGATTTAACTTCAACGCCAAATCATCGACTCTCTTAAAACCCAAACCACGAATTTCTGTCATGATGTAAGGATTGTCAAGTAACTTTTCCTTCAATAATTGAGGGTTAGGTTCATTAGAGATCAATTTACTTATCATGGCATATGTTACACCCAACGGCTGAAGCATAATAAGAATATCTGAAATAACATAGTTATTCAATATATTGTCTTTTATCCTATTCCAACTCCTTTCGCCTATACCCTTGATTTTCGTAAAATCAATTTCTCTATTATGAACAACATCATCAATTACATTTGGGTAAACAGCTAAAATGTTTTTTGCTTGCAGTTCTGTGACCTGAGTTTTCAAATATGCTATTTGTTGTTCTTCTGTCTTAGGCACATTTGCAGTAATTGAAATTGGTGTATACTGATACGAGTTATATTTGCTATTAAAAGAACAAGTGACTTCGGCATTGTATTCGACACCGATTGTCAAGCGTTGCATTTTACCTGCCAATGTGCTACCTTTTAACTGCTTTGGATTGTCACCAAAGGGATCATCATAACAATCATAAAAATATGGAATATCATCAGAAGTTGTTGTGAATGTGTACACTCCCCAATTACTATTTTCGTTATAAAATCGCTCCTGTTGGGGAACGATTTTAAACTTAAATGTTTTTTCTGTCATGTCTTTTCTTCCTTTCTGAAAGCCATTCAACATATGGTCGCATAGCCTGTATTGTAACTTTATCTTCGTCTGTTTTCCTGCATTTAATAGCAACCTGAGAGCCTTTCTTAACCAAATCTTCATACTGTACAAGTTGACTATTCCAAAGAACTCCCTCTATAATACCGAAAGTGGAGTAAATATTTACAAAGGCAAATGGTTTTTTATTTCTGTTCTTTTTCTTTTGTACTCTGGAAATAACACCTACAATAACGCAATCATTATCATTCTCAACGGCTTCAAATGCTGTTGTTAAATAGGGAAGTGCTTCTTCAAATGGGTTATTGTATATAAATATCTGTAATGCCTCAAACTCCCAAAAATCAGCGCTTTCAAGATATTTGTTATTGGTTGAAAGAAATTGTTTCAACCTATCTTCTTGCTGTAGATCAAACTTTTCTTTCTTTTTCTGATTTGCAAGAGTTAATAATGTGTCTTTGTCATAGTCATACTTGCCGTCACCAATACGATATTTTTCAATATCAATATCATAGTCAATAATAAGCTTGCTATACGTTGGTAACTTAGACAATTCTTTATACTCTAATGGTTTATACAATGACTTCAAATACTTTAACAAACAACTCTTTTTATCTTTCGTAGGTATCGCACCTGACTTAATTAAGTTAATAATCTGAGTTTTTGTCAGTCTTGTTCTTGACAACAAGTCTTGAAGGTTTTTATACTTGCCGTTCTTCTCACGTTCAGTAACAATCTCTTGGGCTATTCGTTCACCAATGCCTGTAATTGCAGAAAAACCAAACAGCACATTGTTATTGTAAATAGAAAAATCGACTAGCGATTTATTGATATGAGGTGGTAAAACAGTTACTCCAAACTGTTTAGAGTCTACAATGTATTTATTCACCATACCTGCCTTATCCTTATTCAAATTGAACAAGGCTTTGAAAAAATGAACAGGGTAATTTATTTTTAAATAAGCAGTTTGAAAGCATAGAACAGCGTAGCTATAACTATGTGATTTGTTGAAGCAATACCCACCCTTGGCAGCAAGTTCTTCACTAATAGCTTTTGCTATATTTTCATCATATCCGTTATCAATAATTTCTTGATATAGTTTTTTAGACTCTTCTTTAACTAATTCAGGCATCTTTTTACCGATAGCTTTGCGGTACTTGTCGCTACCACCATAACTTCTACCACCAAAAACACGCACTATTTCCATGATTTGTTCCTGATAAATACACTGACCGTAAGTGCTTTCCAAAATAGGCTTCATGTCAGGGTGTATATAGGTGACAAGTGAAGGATCATGTTTACATTTAATAAACTCCTCCAAAGCTCCCATTGAATCAGGTCTATACAATGCCAAAACAGCCGACAAATCTTCCATGTTAGTTGCTTGTAGTCTGAGCAGTAAGTCTTTCATACCTGCACTTTCCACCTGAAACACACCATTCGTCAATGCTTTGCTTAATAGTTCAAATGGACTTCTGTCATTTTCAAATTTGGGGTTGTTGATATTTATATCGTACTCAGATAAGTGCAAGTCATTTTGAATTTCCTGTACCATTTTTAAAGTTTGTACACCCAAAATGTCAAATTTAATGATACCTATTTGTTCAACAAGCCTTTTATCAACTTGAATAACGTGTTCACCGTCAGAGCCTAGTTTCATTGCCATATAATCGCTAATATCGGTATCAACAATACCGACACCGCCTGCATGACAGCTAACCGTTTTAACCCTACCACTTAATTTGCCTGCTATGTCAAGTAACTCACTGTACTCAGGGTGTTCAGATAGGTAGTTTATGTTGTTGTCAATACACTCTTGGAATGTATTGTACGAAAACTTTTTGGATAGTTTATCCCTTTCATTATATTTGAAACCTAGTATTTTACCAACATCTTTTATGGCTACAACAGGTGTTATATACGAGAAGTTTATAATCTGACAAACACGATTTTCACCATATTTATCAATGAGATAATTTATTACTGTAGGTCTGTCTGAAACATCGATGTCCAACTTTACTACATTACATTTCTGCAATGAATAGACTATATCTTCACCATGCGTACTGCACTTGTAGCAATACGTTTAGGTGTGTGGCACTTCGAGTCAAGAATTTCACTTAACCCTACGCTCCCTTGAGCTAGTCGTTTGACGTTTTGTATTTATGATTTAATAAGTGTTATTCCTTTTGATTTATAATTTCTTACAATACCCGATAAACTAGCACCGTAATGTTCATTTGCATATTTTGCCGCATCTAAAATAGATTGGAAATGCCCTAGAAATTCGTTATCTTTATATAAATCACAAATTACATAATTTCTTATTTGCGACATTGTGCGATAACTGTAATGTATATTTTCTTTTGCGGTACACCATTCTAAGTTATCAACATTATTATTTTTAGTATTGCAATCTAAATGATTAATCTGTGGCAAATGATTGCAGTTAGGAAGAAACGCCTGAGCAACTATTCTATGTACTAATAATTTATGGAATTTATTATCTATTTCATTCTTTAATTGCACCATTAAATATTTACCTTGCGAGTCAGCCCATGGCTTTATTCTTTTTAGTTCGCCCGACTTTGAGGAATAAATTTCTCCCAACTCATTTACATAATAATCTTTATAGTTTTCAATTTCTTTTAGCATATTGTCTCCTTTGTTTTCTACAACGGAAAACAATATTAAATCATAAAATACAACTTCGCACAGGATTGTCATATCGTCAGACAGAACGACTTAGATATTCCCTGTTAGCTAATTAACACACCGCCATTTCCTGCGGTTACAATTATAATAATTGTTTAATTAACACCCTATATTTTATAGGTTCACCACACTTAACGCATATGGTTTCCCATATGCTCGACCGAAAATCAATCTGGCATTGAAACTCTCTCAGGGTTTAAAAATCTTTCAAAGATCAATCCATATTTAATAGGGTTTAGGTCAGTTATACCTATTGTATAACACACAAGGCTTCCTGCTCCAGAGCCACGTCCTGAACCTATTTTAACCCCATGAGTTTTCGCATAATTTATAAAGTCCCATACAATAATGAAATAACCGTCAAAATTCATTTGATGAATAATGTTCATTTCATAGTCTAGTCGATCTTTCATTATCTTCTGTTCTTCTTTAGAAAGCTTGTCAAAATTTCTAGTTTCCCACCCCTCGTCAATAAGATGTAAAAGAAATTCATTATTAGAGTCATATCCACTTGGTAGGGGGTATGTTGGCAACTGTGGGTCTTGAAAAGGCATATGTACTTCTTCTATCATATCAGCCAAAATATTAGTCTGATTTAAACCTTTTGTAACATTATTTACCCCAATTTGTTTATCCATGGTTGTATGAATTTCTTCTTCACTTTGCAGATAACAACCTTCGTAGCTTTCAGACATTGTTTCAGTGTCGTGAGCTATCTGAACGTGCCTACCCTGATAATATAAATCTTCCTTTGTGGCTGCATGGCTATCTGTAGTAATTATGTATGGAGTGTTTGTTACCTCAGATAGTTTCAAAATCTTTTTATTGTAATTAGCCTGCTCCTCTGATTTGTGAGATTGCATTTCCAAATAGAAATTAGGAAATGCCGATTTGTATTCTTCGATATACTTAACACAAATATTAAAATCACTTTCTTTAGCTAATTTTGAAGCCAAACAAGCAGAACAAATAATTAAATCTTCTGCATACGGAGCAATATCTGAAATCTGTACTCTAGGCTTAAAATAAAAATTTTCAAGATTTGACTTAGTGATAATTTTATTTAAAGCCTTTCTGCCGTTCTCATTTTTTGCGAGAGCGATAAGATGGAAATACTTATTGTTTTTATCTTTTATGGCAGTATCGAAGCACTCATACAGCTCTACGCCATATATCAGCTTAATATCAGGATATTCTTTAGATAGTTGATCGAAATATATCCATGAATATTGGTTGCCATGTTCCGTAACTGCATATGCTTTAATGCCAACTTTTCGACATTGCTCTAGCATTTCTTTTGGTGTACCATAGCCGTCCAGTAACGAGTACATTGTATGGTCATGCAAAGAACTATACATTTTCAGCCTCCTTGTATTTTAAAATAACTATCTGAGGGGTAATTACACCCTTATACTCAGATACATTGAGCTGGCAGAGTGCGTTAATGCACATTTCATCATCATATCCATTCAAAAAGTCTAATACTTTATCGTCACTAGGATTACAGAACTTGATAATTGCGATATTATCGTCAGTAATAAACTTCCATGTATCTTCATTTTTACCCATGATAACGCCTTGGCTATGCTCCAAAACTATATTATTAATGACAAATAAAGGCTCTTTAATTCCTGTACCATAACAATTCTCCAATGATGTAACATCAGAAATCATTCCAATATTAAATTCGTCATAATCAAAACAAAAATCTATTGGCAAAGGATTGTCTGAATCAATATTCTTATTTAAAACTTTAATTGCTTCAGCCACGTTCTCAGCTTTTATCTCAAAACCGAAAGCATTTGCGTGACCCTGACACCAATTAAACAGACCTGTTTTTAGTAACTCAGCCTTTAAATCTGGCACATAGCTATTATCAAAGTTTCTAGCAGACCCTCTATATACATTATTTTCTTCATCTTTGCGGAGTATTAAACAAGGTTTTTTCGCATAACTAGCCATTTTCATGGCTATCAATCCAGAAAATACACTTGGGATATTGTTACCTTTTAAGAATAAAACTGTATTTTTGTCATTAGTTACGCTTTTCCTTAACGTAGGAAGTAACTTTTTCACTTGATTATCCTGTCTTGATTTAGCGTTTTTACAGAATCTTACAACTCTCTGATAAATATTTTCTTTTGTACTTTCAGTTTCACCACGTTTTTTGTATTCAAATTCTTCGTCCTGCTCAATAAACGCTCTGAAAAGCAAGTTCTTTTCTTCCACATCACCGACTCTACACATTGCATTTATCAGGGAAGTAATGCAAAATGCAATAGTATGAGGATTAACCTTGCCTTTCATGGAATAATTTTGAGCATTAATAAATCCTTCAAAGCATTTATTTGTGACGTTATAAAGACCTTTATCAATAAGCCTTTTTGTTTCAAAAGAACGTAAATCCATAATGTCAGAAATATTAGCCAATGCAACAAGGTCAAGGTAGTCATCGGCATAGTCGTTCCAATAATAATCGTCAAGTGCTTGTAGAAATTTATAGACCACTCCTGCACCACATAATTCTTTATTAGAATATTTTGAACTAGATTGGTTATTTACTATAACCGCATATGGATTTGTTCTTTCAACATCATGGTGATCGAGAACAAGTACATCAACACCTTGTTCTGTCAACTGTTTGCATTGTTCAGTATCATTACTTCCTGCATCGGGAATAATCAACAATTTTGTGCTTTCAGGTATTTCTATCTCAGAAGAAATACCATGTTGCTTTCCAGAATGTATCAGATATGTAATATCAATTTCTTTGTTAAGCCGTTTCAGATAAGAATATATTATGGCAGCACTGCATTGACCGTCAACATCGCAATCAACAATAATCGCCATTTTACTATTACTTTTAATGTGTCTATCTAGCATTTGAACCGCTTCATTAATATCATCAAGATTATCATAAGAAATTAATACGTCATCAGTTAAATGAGTGTATTCATTAACATTAGTTATTCCTCTATTAATAAAAATAGATATTGGAATATGGCAATAATCATTATTACCTATTATTTTATAATTCATGTTTTGTTGTTTCACTTCCCATTCTTTATAACTTGCGTATATTTGGCAATTAACTGTTTAAACTTATCGGGATTATCTGTTGGACTTTCTTTTTCTTCCAGTAAATTTTCAGTATCAACAATAGCACTGATTTGAATACAATCCAGAAATTTGTCCGCTATATCGTTTAACTCGTCTATGGTTACATCTTTATCAAAGCAAAATATAATATGAGAACTCAGTCTTGTCAGCATATTTATTTGATATTGGCTTATTTTCTTACCGCAAGTTGCTACGCAATTTTTTATTCCCATGTTCCAAAGTTGCATAACACCTTTTTCAGCTTCAACCACATAAACGTAGCCTGTCCGAGCTATATATTTTTCGGATAAATAAAGTCCATATAATAGTCTAGCTCTGTTACAACGCTCCAAATATATATACTTAACTCTTTGTTCTTCTTCTGTCATTTCTTCTTGCTTTAAAAATAGTCTACCCTTAACACCGACCAATGTCCCCATTTCATCTCTTACAGGAATTGTAATTCGATTGGAAACATCGTCATAACCTATTTCAAACAGCATTTGAGTATCATATGAGATATTATCTTTCAAGAAATAATCATTAACGGCAGGGAAGTAGTACGATAGAACATTTTCCTTAATTGGCTTTAAAGGTTGCATTTCTTCGTAATTAGACTCATCATCTGCCATTTCAGATATAAATTTTGTGAACTTTAGACTTTCGGGCAAATCGTTATATTCGTCTTTATAATAGTCAATACCGCACCAATTACAAACTTTGCGAACAGCTTCGTAAAACGTACAACTGCAAAAAAAACGCACAAGGTCAAAAATATCTATTGTATCTAAGTTTGAACTACTATGTATTTCTCGTGTGTAGTCAACAGTTAAAAGACCTTCATTGAGATAAACAGTGATCGCCCCTTGATTATCGCCATCAGGATTGCCACACTGAACATAACCTGCTTTGCAGGAAATATGGTGACAACCTATTTCATCTAGTATGACAGGAACATAATTGTTCTCTAGTATCTTTTCTTTGAGGACAGAAATATCCATTTTATCCTCACTTTCTTCTTAGTTCTCCGACTTCATACCAAGTGTTTAGATCCAAGTCAACTTCAAATACAACTTTCTTTTTACAACCAAATCTATTTTTGTCTACATTGCCCACATAATACCTCTTGCCAACTTTAAGTTCGCATTCAACATCTTTGCCCCATTCGGCATCATGCTGAACATAGCGATATTTATGAAAGTCACCAACAGAAATTTCTTTAAACAGTGTCATCGTCCAAATAATATGCTTTAGCTGTTTTGCATTAGCAATATTATTTGAGTTTAGTTCGTCAGGCTTACAAAACTCCGTATCGTCTGTGAGCTGAATTGAGAGATAACCAAACATATTTAGTTGCTTTGCTAAATCAGTGAGTTTTGTTACTGTTGCTTTTAAAGCTGCCCAATCTCCTGTGGCTTGTGTGTCTTGCTTGCAGGTATCGTAAAAGAAGTATTTCGCACCATGAGTTAGATTAGCTTTTCTTATTTCAAACTCTAGTGTTTTGTCATCATAACCGCCAGCCATGTCCTTAACGAGAATAAGTTCATTAGTTTCTGTTTCAATCCATTCAGCAATTTTCATTATTTTTACATATTCCTCTGAATTGTCAGCGACCCTTTGAATGTACTCTTGCAAAGTTTCTGTTGGCTCTCCCCAATCGTCTGTTTTCTGATATATGTATTCACCTGATTTATCCTTGTACAAACCAAGTGTTAATTCCTTTTCAGGCTTCTTTAATTTGATGCCGTGTAACTTTTGAAACTCAACATTGTTTATACACGTTGTAATTAAACACTTTCTGAGATCGTCCACACCCATTTCATTAAGCATAACAAAGACTCTTTCATGCTTTACAAGCGTTAAATAGGCAATTATTTTTGTCATAAATCGTGATTTTCCTGCATTGGAAAGCATACCAATAGCCATTGTCGAGCCTAGTTTACAACCTCTAAATATGTCATTTAGAATAGGAAAGGGAAGTGATACACCCAAATCAGGCTTCTCCATACACGCAATAAGCGATTGTTTAATGTGGCTATTCAGAATTTCGGCTTCTTGGTTTGTCAAGATTATTGTATGTATTCTATCTGCTTTACCTCTAATTAATCTGTAGATGTCTGAAGCCGTAAATTGTTCAAACTTCTTATGCTCTACAATTTTTGTAATATCAAAGCCATTCCTTTGATACTCTCTTAACAAAGAATACTTTTTAATGATTTCCTGATACTTACCAATATCATCAGTTATAGCAATTTTCATCCAACTGTCAAGAGTTTTCCAACCGCCATACTTTTTATACAAAGAAAGTCTCTCAGGCTCTTCTGAAAAATAAGTTAAAATAGTAGTTTTATTGAATGTTTGTGTCCTAGTTTTGTAGATTATTTCAGCCGAATCGTAAAAAAAACGAGTGACTTCATCTGAAAAATCGTATTTACTACGTATATATTGCCCGTAATTTACTAGCAAATCAGGCTGTTTGTAAATACAACCCACAAATAGAACTTCGGTAGGAACGTTTGTTATAATATCCATGTTTGTCACCTACCTAAATTTCATCAATGATGCTGTCAATATCAAGGCTGTCATTATTTTTATCACGTTCTTTGGGAGATTTTGATATTGCCATTTTTTCATAATCTATATTAACTTGTTCTTCGCTTTTGCCTGTTTTAGCCAATGCCTGTTCTTCTTTCCATTTCAAATAACCATCATATTTAGATAGGATAATAGCGAGATCATATGTAACTAACGCCGCACCTTCAATTTTTTTACCTTTACGAGTATTAAACTCATGTATCTTGCGGAGAAATGACATTTTCTTTCGCCACATATCCCATAAATCTTCAACAGGAACAGGTTTGTTCAAATTCTTATAAGTGCCTTTATACACCTTGTTAAGATTTATAAAAAAATATTTTGGCAAGAATGAAATATCATATTGTTTGTACAACCAATCTGTAAACTGTATTCTTGTTTTTTTGTCCTGTTTGTCTTTCTCTATCTGCTCTTTTGTTCTTCTTTTTGCCAAGTATTTCACCGCCTTAATTAAAATAGCTAAATAAGGCAAGTGAGGGAATAACCCTCACCGCTTTATTTATTAAAAAGTTAAATCTTTGAAATGACTTCAAAAACCCTTTCGAGAGTCTTAATATCGGTGATCTTCTTCATTTCTGTTGGTTTAATAGGCAGATTTTCTGCTGAAAGAGCTTCCTTTGCCTTTGTCTTACCGACAGGATTAAGACTTTTCATAACGGCTGAAATCTTATCCAAAAGTTCTGTTGTCTGATTTTCGGCAGAGTTTTCATTTGTTTTAATATTATCAACTGGCTCTCCGACCTTGCCCATAACTTCCTTTGTATAAATATCCTGCTCAATATCGACAGCCTTTGTAAGGTCATTCTTAACAGAAAACTCTTTCTTGTCCTTTGTTCTATCAATAATGACCTGCCAATCAACAAGTGACAAATCTTCAACTGTTTCCTTATCGTGTACACCTGTCCTGTCCTTGCTGATGTACGCACAGAAATTGTTATCCTCGTTAATGTACATTCTTACAACAGTTTTAACGTTGTAGTTCATCTGCTTAAAGCCGTCAGGAATTTTTCTGCCTGTTGCAACGCTGGTAATTTTACCATCGTCACCCTTTACGGAAACCTTTTCGTCCGTTTCTCTGGCGGTCACAATAAAGTGCGCTCCGCAGGACATGAGATCAAGTATCAAATCCTGTCCCTTAAAATTAACTGTCTGATAATCTTTAAGTTCAAGTCCTGCACCTTCAATGGCTACAGTTTTTTCAATGCCAGTAAGTTCATTTTTCTTAGCCTTAACAGTGTTTCTCTTCTTAGAGAACTGTACAAGTGCCTGCTTTGTGGTCAAGTTAAGAATAGTTGTACCGTCAACTACAATAGCATCAGCTCTAAACGGTTCACCATCTCCATCAAGTACAATTTCATCTGTTTCATTGCCCTCATCATCAAGAACATGAAAATCTTCTTTGTTCTTAACCTTATTTATGTATTCTCTTGTTTCACCAAGGGACTGGGTGTACACAATATAAATATTCTCAGTGTTAATGCCGTCAGCTTCAAGTCCACCGATAAAATCATCAATAGAGCCGTTCTCATTATCTATGTAAAGAACTCTAAACGGCTTGCCGTCAGGTCTTTTAAAATAAGCAAGCTGCAATGCAAGTGTTGACTTGCCTGTGCCTTCTTCTCCAAAAAGTATCATCTGAAGCTTACTCTGTGTCTGTGCTGCTTTTCTTGCTCTAGCCATATTTTTTATCTCCTTTTATATTATCGTTTCGTTGTTAATAATAGTGAGTAGTAACAATTTACCACTCATCGTCCTCGTCTGTCAGATCATTATCTGAAACAGAACCCCAATCATTATCATCAGAGCCAAAGTCCTTATTTGCGTTTTCAGTAGCCTTTGTCTTTGCGATAGCCTTATCAATTATCTCCTCCGAATATAGCTCTGTATCTACACTATCCTTATCGGCTCCAGTAATCAGAAGTATTCTCTTTGTTGGATTGTTCACTCTATCCATAGGGTTGCTTTCGCCCCAACCGTCATCATCTTCCTCAATTTCTTCAATATCATGTTCTATTACGATATCTCCGAATACTTTAAGGGCTGTATATGGCTTGAGCTTTCTTAGAGTGCTTGCAAACTTTGACTTTGACTTGTCAATAATAAATTCGGCATCTTCTATAGAATTGTATGTTACAATCTTTGCAGATACGGTGAAGTTACCCTCATCATTCTTTTCAATACCCATGAATACAATGACCTGTTCAAAATTGCCAGTCACATTAAATTCCTCTGAGTCAAAATCTACGTCCTTACAAAGCGACATTTGTGACGGAACAAATCTTGTCTGGTGTCTATCCTGATAGGTGGAAAACTCATTCTTTCCTCTGACAAACACGGACATACCGTCCTTTGCATTATCTGCTATGTACTTGCAGGCGTCGTATTCAACAAGTATCTTCTTGTCGTTTACTTCCTTACCTGTTGAGTCAGTAACCTTTGTCAAGCCAAGATTAATTCCAATAGGTCTAAAATCCTTTTTGTTAAAAGTAAACCTATCTGCCCACTTTACCTTTTCTGTTGTTGTCTTTCTATCCTTACCCTTGCCCTCGGTCTTAGAGAAGTATACTACGTCTCTTTCCATACCGTTTAGATTTATATATACAGACTTATTCTTGTCAATTTCAACTCCTACATTAACCATTCTCATTGGCTTGCCTGTAGAGGTTGTCAGTTCTGTATAGAACTTGTCCTTATCACAGCCTGTCAGTTTTCCTCTTATCTGAAAACTACCCTTTGTCTCCTGAAGTCCAAGACCCTTATTATTTTTCTTTTCAGCCATTTTATTTTCTCCTTTTATGTATTTATCAGATTTTGTTGTCAAATAAAATTATCATTTTGTGAACTCAAAATCACACCATCTTATCATGCCTTCTTTCTAAAACACATTAAATTTAATTTATCTAACGTTAATGATTTCTATTGCTACTAACATTTCCCTCACGTCCTCTTCATCACAACAATCAAAGAAAAGACCATTTCCATCGTCATCGTGTAAATTGCAAGAAAAGCACTCATTGTATTCGTCAACTTCAAGATTGCAGTTACTTGAAGTAATATCGCTATTATTCAGCGTATCAAAAATATCTGGATCAAGAAGAATACTGCCTCGGCAATTCCCACCGATTTCAGTGGTGAACCAACCCTTGTACTTGCCACGCTGCAATGTATATTTAATTTCGTGTAGGTTTTCACCGTCACTTGGACTATACGTTTTCATTATTTTCCTCCTTCATTTTTTCAAGTTCCTCGTGCAACGCAGTTCCGAAATTATTCAGTGACTCTGCTACCCATGTATCAGCAATATCATATCTATGGATCAAATTATATATTGCCTTATTTACATCAGAGTGCGAAAACTGCTTATCGCACTTGCAATTAGACTTTTCTTCTTTGTTTTCTTTCGTTTCGTTGTTATCATCAATCTTAAATTCGGGAAAATATATTCTTGCCAAAGCATAAGCAGCACCAATATACTCTTTATATGTATCATCAGGACAGCACTTTGAAACACCAACATTTATCACTTTGCCGTACTCTTTTAACTTCGCAACTGTTGTCTTATCGTGGAAAGTAATCTGAATTTCACGGTCAATATCGGACGATATTTTCTTTAAACAGTTAGCAAAACTGCTATAAATATAAAACATACTATCGCCACCATTTGGCTTAACTGTTTGATACCTAACCATTTTATTATTGTATATATACTCTATTGCTTTAATCCTTATTATGTTTCCAGTTTCGGTCATTCTATTGCCGAAACTATCTAAACCAACTCGATAAAGTTCTCCAATCTTAAATTTTCTTTTGTTCATGCTTATCAAACTCCTTTATTTATATCAATACCTGTAATTTCTTTAAATATTTCCGCATCAAAATTTGGAAGTGATTTGATGATATTCTTTTCAGGGTCTGACAAGCTATCCCACCAAAGTTGATTACATTCAGATTTATCACATTTTTTCAAATAGCCACCTGTTATCTCATATTCAGGATGCTGTTCTTTTTCTTCATCAGTCATCTCATAAGAATAAATCCATTTAAGAACATTGTACATGATGTTATCTAGTAGTCTTTTTGCTTCTGAATAACGCCAATCTTCAATACTCCAATCAGAAGGCTTATTGAACATTAAAATTTTTGATTCTTTGGTATTAAAGCAACCATTTGAAAAGTTAGTTTTGTTAAAATCTCCACTGTTACAATCACCAGTGTTACAGTTACCACAGTTGTAGTAGCCGCTGTTCCAATTACCACTATTCCAATGACCGCTGTTATAACTACCACCGTTGCAGTTACCACTGTTGTAATCACCAGTATTGTAACCACCAGTATTATGATTGCCACTGTTGTACCAGCCTTCATTATAATTACCAGTATTATTAATACCAGTATTATTAATACCGCTGTTATAATGACCACTATTATTCTTACCAGTATTACGAGTGCCACTATTCCAATGACCACTATTATAGTTGCCACTATTATAGTTGCCACTATTATAGTTGCCAGTGTTACCAAATCCCGTGTTGGCTTTTCCTACATTAATCATTTTCAAAACTTCTTCCCATGAAATTTCACGGACAATTTTGATTTTGTTAGTGCAGTGTTTCTTACCAGTTGCTTCTGTGTCAATTTCGCCAAGGGCTTCGATTTCGGCAATTTTGTTAAGCGGGTCAAAACAATAATAACTAAAGCAATCTTTTAGTTCTGTGCAAAAATGAAAGCCTTTTTCACAACAGGAGGGTATTACATCTTCTTCAAATGTTTTGCCGACTGAATATTGAAAGCCCCTACACGTCCAATCGTGGTTAAAAACTTTATAACCTTTCATTGTTTTACAGCTCCTTTATTTTTTCTATGATAAAATGTGTATTTGAACGCTCTTTTAGAGCGGAATAAAAATTAAAATCTATGTCAACAGCATGGCTGCTAATTACAATATCTATAATTAAACATCAAAAATACTATCCCAATTACCCAAAGAAATTTCTTTACCACAACAAGGGCAGTTTATACTTCCCCAATCATCACTCCAAGATTCAGGCTCGTCTACTTCATTCCAATTAACATAAATATCAGTATTACAATGAGGACATATTAAGCTTATTTCATAGGGCTTCATATGTATTGTAAAATTAATCTTATTATTTTCTTTTAGCATATCTTCCATTCCTTCAAACCACATTATTCATTTTCACTTCCCATCATTAATTAAATTTTGTAAATAAGATATTTGCTTGTCTATCAAATCTATAAAATCAACATAAAAAGAACAAGGATAATCTTTGTTACGAGTGCAAAAATCCTCAAAATAATCTTTAATATATCCAAGAGTACAAACAATGCTTGCAATATCTTTATTACTTATTTCCGCAATTTGTTTATTGTTATCTAAATTATGACAATACAAATCTGTATTTATTTTTACAGTATCAAAATCAACTAAGTTTTCTAAAGAACTTATATCAACAACATATTCATCTGTATCTTTTGCTCTTGTTGTTATAAGTACATTTGAATTTTTATTATAGGTGGATAATTCTTTCATTAACTCAAATAGTTTCAATTATATTAAATTCCTTTCTATATAAAACAACTACATTCGGTATACCCTCAAATTTGACATTGTAAGTATACCAACCCTGATGAAATTCATCACTTCCAAATCTATTAGCATAGGTAATAATGCCTACCTTGTTTTCGTAATCATATATACAATCTTCTTTGGGTTCAAGATATTTAGGTTTTATTTTTACCATAGTACCTTTAGGTAATTTGGTTTCACTGTATTCAGTTTCAATTATATGTTCTATTCTAGTTTCAACAAGTTCTTTAGTTATTTTATATAAAGTATTTATATATTCTGTACTTAATTTATTCAGAATACTTTCGTCCATAAAATATTTTAAGATACTAGCTCTATTACCACTGCAATCAAATAATGCAGTTAATTTAGAAATATCTTCTTCTGTTATTGAATTTATATTATTAACAATATCAAACCTCATATACTGTCCTTTCTCCTAGACTTACTTTTATTTATAAAATCTGCAAAAACATTACTTATAATTTTTACATCGTAAATTTCTGTATGAGTTAAAAATGCCATAGGTAAAATAGTACCTTCATCATATTTTGTATAAGGTGTACCATCAACTAAAACTTCAAGAGCAAAATAGTCCTCATCCGTATTAACAACCTTAACATAGAGATGTGGGTCGAATTTTTCAGTATAAAACTTATAACGGTCATAAGGATAATTTTTAATGTCTGACAGTAAAAGTTGTATAATATCACCCTCATATACATAATGTCTACCTATAATATAATCAGTTCTTTTGCATATTTTATTTAGGTCTATCATAATTATTTAATCCTCTGTTATATTACTATCTTTTTTTACACATAATACATTTAGAAACAGAACCTTGACAAATATCTGACCTACCATATTGTATACAATAGGGGTTATGCTCGGTATTCATTTTATCTATTTTCTTTAAATATTCCTCAAAATATTTATGTTGTTCTTCTATCTGTTCCTCTGTGGCATCATCAATATTAATTATTTCTACTCCACATTGTTCTGCAATTCTTTCTATATCTTCCATAGATAGATTCATTTAGTTCCCACCTTATTTACTTTTCTTCATTTGTTATTGCTATTACAAATAGCACATTCAAATGTATTGCCCTTACAACTATCTTTACAAGTACAATATTTACAGACATTATGTTCAGGGTCAGTTATATCTGCAATGGACTGCATAAGAGATTTACTTCGTTCATTTAATTCTTCTTGTGTGGCATTTTCAATTATTTCTATCCCATTTAGTTTTGCTATTTTCTTTATTTGTTCCATTGTTAACATTTTAAAACTACCCCCTATTTTACAAGCTCAAAATATTTTGCGAAATCTTCCCAAGCAATGTTTACTGTCCCACCAATCGTTGTAATTTTAAAACGTGGTTGCCAAGTATCTGGACGTAAAGCAACATAATTTATCGTCACCACTTGATTTATAGGTATAGACTTTAAATGGGGAAAAAGTGTATGAATAGTAAATTCCGTATTCGCAGGTATGGTTTCCTTAAAACACTCTGGAGCATACGGAGAATCTCTAAAAGTATAATCCTTGGTACATCTACACTTCTTACCTTTTAAATACTTATTAAAGAGTTCGAGATAATCTCTTTTTTCAGTATACTTAGTCAATTCTTTATCTATTGCCCATCTTCTTGTATTATCAGAAAGGTCTACAAGATAATTGTCATTTATATAATAAACAACTTTACCTAATGTAGGTTTTGTAAAAGAATTTGTGTAGATTATCTTATCTCCTATTTCGTATCCACCAAATCTCATATTCTCATTCTGTCCTCCTAAACAAAGCTATTATTTCATTTTTACGTTATTTTATATTTGTACCTTAAAATACGTTACAAAATATTTTGGTTGGACTAGATGGATTCGAACCATCGGAATGAGAGAGTCAAAGTCTCTTGCCTTACCACTTGGCTATAGTCCAATATTAGCACCGCTTTCACAGTGCTTTTTATTCACCTGCCTTTACAAATCAGTTTGTAATTTGTAATCAACTAATCGATGAACCGTTATCGTTGTCGGCAACCGTAACCGACTTGGTGCAACTTAGGGGACTCGAACCCCCGACCCTTTGATTAAAAGTCAAATGCTCTACCATCTGAGCTAAAGTTGCAAGTGCAGGTATCACACTACATTCCCTTATGGTGAGATAAGCTCTGTACCTGCTATGCCAATTTGCTTTGTACAGCATTGGCAAACTGTACTGGTGTCACTGACGAGACTCGAACTCGCATGGATTTTTCCGAGGAATTTTAAGTTCCTTGTGTATACCTATTCCACCACAGTGACAAGTGTACTTGTTTCAAGTGTACTCGTTTAATGGTGAGTACATATAGATATGTACTCGTTTAATAGTGTAACTATATTATAATTCACTAATTAATAGTTGTCAATAGCAATATTATATAGTTTACAAAATATTAATATTTTTAGTAACAAAAATAAAAGTATTGTATTATCGGAAGAGATGATACAATACTTTTATTTTTTATAGCTTGCAATTACTCAATATTACTTATCTAACATTTGCTCTTTATAAATTAGATACTCGGTAAACAATCCCCTACGATTTGTTCCGTACCCGAAAAAGCCCAAAATTATATTAAAGTTGTATTTTGTAACATCTTTTTTCATTGCAATTGCACGTTTGGTAACTCGATAAAATAGCCCTGAAATTTCAATATCACTTACTCTTTTTATTATTGGGGCAAGAGTGCGGCGAACGTTTGCGACAAGAGCATTATTATTGCCTATGTCATCATTTAGCAGTCTAAATAGGGAGTCATAGTCATTATAACATCCAATTTCTTTTCCATGAGCATCATAAGAATTATCGTACATTTTTATGCAAATTACACTTCCATTGTAAAAAAAATCTTTGTCAACAAATTTTCTAGAGCTAATATTTCTGCATAGCTCATCGTGCAGTATTTCCGAAATATCGTCGTAATAGGGCAATTTTAAATCAATGGTTCTAACGTTACCATTATCATCGCCAATATACAAAACCTTATTATCGATATCATAGTCGCCCTTTCTAAGTGATTTAATCTCTTTGTTAGACAGACCTATCCAAATCAAATAAGCGTATAACCTTGCGTAAACAAGATAGAAAATAACGTTACGACTAATAGTACTTGGATCTTCGTATAACTTATTTAGTTTTTCGTTAAGAGTTTCTATTGTCATATAATTTCGAGGGATATCTTTGTAGTTAATCTCAAAATTACAATCTATTCCCTCTTCAATTACCCATTGCTTTAAGTAACCACATTGACTATCATATGATCGTTTTGATACACCTGATAAATATTGATAAATATTATCCTGTAACGACAAATCTTCATTATATTTATTTAATAATCCCAAAAGAACTTGAGATTTTCTTTTGACAACTTCAATGGAAGCTTTCTGTGCGAACAAATGATGTTCTACACTTGTTCTAAGTTGGTCTATAGTGTAAAAACTGTTTAATGACATAAAAATCGTCCTTTCCTGATATAATGTTTACATATAATTGTACTAAAAATTGCCTATAATTATATGTATTATACCACAAAGGACGATTAAATGTCAAGTGTTCACCAATTAATGATGCAGGGCAAGCGAAACATAAATCGCTTGTTCAATCTGCTTCATAACATTAGGTGTCAAATGCCCAAGTGTTTTAATAACACTAGATTTATTAATAGTCAATAGCTGTTCACACAAAACGGTGCTAGTTTTCAGTAAACCGCTTTCAACACCGATTTTAACATGGGTTGGCACATATTTTTTTGTAGCACTTGTAATCGGTACAACTATTATGCAAGGGGAGTGTGCGTTGCCCATGTTATTCTGTACAACAATAGCTGGTCTCCTACCTGTCTGAACTGACTCGCCTACATTTGGCAGATCAACCAAAATTATATCTCCTCTAGTAACTATATTTTTATTAACTCTTCTTTCTCTTGTTTCTGTGGTTATTACTGGTGTTATGGTGTTAATCATACGACATTCAACTCCTCTCTATTAAACGTTTTGTTGTCTCTATTTGTCTTTTTTTGTCGTATTTTCTATATTATAATCTGCACTCGAATAATAGTCAACGTTTATTTGATTACGGATATGTTAATTATCTATGAAACGGGACGTTTTCAAAACTGAAATTACCGATATTAAAATTTAGATTTCCGACTTCTGACTTACTCAAAATTCTTTTTACTTCAGAACTTATTTTGAATACTTGTGCCTTGTTATTTTTACTCTCGTAATTATCATATCCTATAACTTCTATTGGTACTTTACTGATAAGATGGCTATTTTGCAGACTCCATAAACCTGCAAACGCAAGCTCGTGTACATAATCGTACATGACATATGGTGTACATGAATAATCATATTCATCGTTCTCCGTGTCGCCAAACTGTAAATCTATATATAAATCTTTTAGACCGTCAAGCTGTTCCTCTGAAAGATTACCAAGTGTATAACAATCAATTGGCAGTATTGCTTCATGCTCATTTGTTTTAACTCTGGCAAAATCAATGTAATCAACTTTAAGAAAATTCATTAAATTATAACAATCCAAAGATTGAGGAGCAGGCGGCAAGGGAAGTGAGGGTACAACGTGTGTTCCATCATTTTCTCCAACTATGGTTAGTACAATATCTTTACAATTTATCATAACGGTACTGTTGTTATCTTCAACCGTCATTTCGGACAATTCAGTGAGATAGTCTACATCATCACCTAAGCCCAATGACATTATGTAATCGGCTAATAACAAATCATGTACCCTATCTAGTTCTAAGACAAGCCACTCAGGATCATCAAAATACGGCACTAATTTGTCACTTATGCTTTTTAGTGACTTGTATACAACAGGCTCATGCGACAATTTCAGAGCCGTTCCATAAATGTGGTCTGTATTTATGTTGTTAGTGATGATAAATTTGTTCCATAAATTCTCACGAGCAAATGTCATAAGCTCTTGTAATGTCATTTTTTTCATTTTATACACTCCTTTTATTCAATCTCAAAACGAACATCTGTTCTATAATGTTTATACTATACTACAAAACAAATGCTTTGTCAAGGGATATTTGTCCTTTATTTTATACAGCAATAATTGCCATACTAATTACCACTATCACAATTCTATCACCATTCAATGTCTAAATCAATGATAAATTATTCCCAAAAATAAATACACGATTTAACAGCGACAATAGTTTCTTCGAAAGTTCCATACAATTCCGATATAAACTTCTTTTCGGGTTGATGGGAATGAAAAAGACTCTCCATTCTCATTTACCCATATCTCATGCGACCCCTTACCTCTGCGTGAGTATGAAAACCCACGCTCGGCAAGCAGCCTTTTAAATTTGTTTATGTTCATTTTGTTTATTGTTCCTTTCTTTTCTAATTTTTGCAAGATATGAAAACAAAACTTGCATTTTATTTACTTTAGCCTGTTACATCACACTTTCTCAACATTCTAATAATACCGCTCTGACCCTTTGGCGTTACCATAGGAGTGAGTCCTATTCTGACTTCGCCATTCTGTATGTATGAGCTTTCTTTAAGCTGAAACCATGGCTGAGTGTCTATGTACCTTTGATAAGGCATATTCTTATGACCGTCCTTACAGCCTAACACTTTCTTCTCTCTTAGGAAATTAAACAGCCTTGTTCTACCTATCTTTATTCCATTCTTAGTTGCCAGCTTCGCCATATCGTTCATTGATATACAATCTTCAGAAGTTTGTATATGACTTGCAAAGTCCACAAGAGGTTTATCCTGCTCTATCTTATTATTAAGCTGTCTGATCGTTGATAGATTGAGCCTGAACAGTTCTCTCGTCTGAGCATCGGCATTCGGTAGATAAGTGTTAATGAATATCTCGTCATTGGCTACATAGCCGCCTGTCTTGCGTATAGTCGGGAGAACTTCTGAAGTGACCCAACGTTTAAATGTTTTAGCCTTTGGTAGCTTACTTCCGAGAATAAGAGAATACAAGCCAGACTCATTAATAACTATAGCTTCACGATTTTGACCTGACAGAACAAAACGTTCCGTCAGCTTATCGTCACCGTCAACGTGGTCTCGAATAGCTTTAGGCGTATTGCTATACCCCAAAATCTCAGCCACATCTTTTCCGACAAACCAAGGCTCTCCGTCCTTAACTATTGTCCTCACTGTTCCAAATTCCTTGTTTGTGAATGTTTTAATTCCGTCCATTTTCTTTGTCCTTTCTGTTCTTAATTTACATTGTTGTTTGAAATTTCCTGCTTGCAAGCATAAAAATACACTATTGTCAAAGAAATAGTTCTTGACAGCAGTGTTTACTCATGATATAATATATTTACCAGAAGTAACACTTGTCAAAACACCATTACTATAAGTAATGTGCTTGTGTACTTTTGTTCACCTGACAACTCTGCTTGACTTTCCACGGACAGCAGAGTTGTTTTTTATTTGCCAACAATAGTTTTAGTTTCGTTTAGCCTTAGTACCAATTCAAACTTGTCATCTACATACATTTTCATGAATGTTTCCAACAAATCGTTCATTTTAATGCCGTTAATAGCACATTTTGACTTGAACTGATTTTGAATTTCGCTGTCTATTGTTGTTGTGAACGGTTTTCTATCCATTATTATTTTCTCACCTGCCTTTTATTATAGTATAATTTATTTTTATATGTTTGTCAACCATATAAAAATAAAAATCTTTCACAAAATTCTAGCGTATTTTTTGTTGAAATACACAATTTTAGTTTCTGAGATATTACACTTAAACCCTAAATCTTGATTTTCAGCCTAAAATATGCTAAAATTTTCTTATAAAAAGTAATTCTAATTAATCTTAGAAATTGGAGGAAATAAAAAATGAGCAAAATAAAATTAATTCTTATTGCACTCATGACAATATTAGCATTGTCCTCATGTAATAGTAAAACAACAAGTTCCATATCTGACAGTAATTTCACTACCACTACAACAATTACAACAACCACCACTCCCACAACAACTTCTCATACTTTGACAACAACCAAACCATCAACTACCACAACCACTTCCAAATCATCAACTACTACCACAACGACTACAACCACAACGACAACTACAACTACCACGCATGATTATAGTTCTGAAATAAGTGCTTTAGAGCAAGAAAATAATCGCCTACAGGGTGAAATCTCCACCTATCAGAACGAAATAAACAATGAGCAATCTGATATTTCCATCTATGAAATCTATAAATCGGATGCCGAAGATGATGTTGAGGAGGCTAAAATACAGCTTGAAAACGCCAATAAGAAAATGGTTAAAGTTTATGGTGATGGCGGTTGGACTACAGAAGTTGACTCCGAAGCAGTTTCAAAGGCTCAATCTCACTTAGACGATTGCCAAAGAGTTGTTGACGTGTACAATGAACTTATATCAGAAAGTCAAAGTAATATTGATTATTATAACACTTGTATATCCAATAATCAAAGTTCCATTGAAAACAATAATAGTCTTATAAACGATTATCGTAGCAGATAAACGCAGTAAAATAGGAAGCTTGTCACAAACTAACGAATAAATTTTACAAAGTTCCACAAAATAGTATTGACAAAATGGGTATAGTATGCTATACTATAGATGATGAAAGATTATCTCTATCATCTCTAATTTACGCTTCGCAATGTGCGACACAGAAACATTGTAGATACAATTACGTTTCACAATGTACGGCAAAGTAACATTGTAGTATTCAATTTACGCTTCGCAATGTGCGACACAGAAACATTGTAGTGATGCTGTCATTTTGGTTAATCTGAAGTGACAGCATATTTTTTGTATTAGGAGTGTCAAAATATGACGGAACATGGTATGTACTTTATTACACCCGACTATTATCAACTTATTCGAGATGTAGGAGGAACTTGGAATGATTGCAAGGAAAGACCCATTGTTTGTTTGATTAAGTCCACCGAAAATTCCAAATTGTATTGGGCAATACCTGTAGGCAAAGTAAATCATCGTGACACTAAAGCTATTAATCGTATTTATTCCTATATAAACAAAGATTCAAGAAATATTGCTTCTTGCTTTTATCACATTGGCAAGACAACCACCAAATCTATTTTCTTTATTAGTGATGCTTTTCCTGTAACAGATGTCTACATAGACAGAATTTATGAGGGCTATGATAAACAACAATATGTCATTGAAAACAACAATCTTCTGTCTGCTCTGAAATATAAACTCCAAAGAATTTTAAGTTATGAAAATGCCAATCCAAATTTCTTCCGTCAACATATTACCGATGTTAAAAGAAAACTATTAGACGAAATTAACAATTAAACAAAAGAGGTATTCATATGTCCGAAATTAAATCAATAACAGACCAAGAAATATTATCATATTGGAACTCAATTAAATCCGTGAGAGGAGTTGCCATTAAACTCGGTATCTCATGGCAAAGAGTTATTAAAAGTCTTTCTAGTTTAGGTATTATAGTCAACAATACCCACGCCAAAATCACTCAATACCACAAAGAAGGGAAGTCGGCTAATGAAATTGCCGACTTAATGAATATGAATGTTAATGTTGTGAAAGCCTATCTCCCACGCAACAGACCTCAATACAAGGTTAATCAATCTAAAAATGTTCTAGCAGTACAGAGGAGTAAAGAACGCCACAAGAAATGCTAAAGGGACTTTTAAAAGTCCCTTTTTATTTTACATACTTATCCACAACTTCCTTGCCCACTTCCATTTTTAACATTTGCTCTTTTACGAGTCTGCTATCGCAGCCACTATAATGTTGCTCAGTTATCCTCAAATCAGAATGTCCTAAGCTCTGACAGGCAATACGCAAATCTCTAATAACATCTTCACTGCCTTTTTGAATACAACTAATATAAACGGAATGTGTCTGCCTAAAGCTGTGAGTGCTATATTTACCTTCTATGCCGTGTTTGGCGGTTATATTCTTTAGAAATGTTGTAACGGAATTAAGTTCCATAGGAGCTATTCTGAGTAGTCTGCCGTTCCAATCATACTTCTCATTAGTATATATAATTTCTTCTTCTCCGTCCTCATTCAAGAAAATGTCCTCAATATACTTCCTCTTACGTTCTCCACTCTGAAAAATATAATCTTCTGGGTCAAGTCCATAATACTTGATTATAAAACTCAGCATTTTCTTCACAGTATCACAAAGCCATGCCGTTCTCCATTTGTCCGTCTTGTCCTCTTGTAATGTCAAGTAATCTACAATTTTGCCGTTGTTATCGGTTAAATCCTTGACCCTCAAGGTCATTATATCTCCGTAACGATAGCCTGAGTTGCAAGCAAAAATTATAATATTTGCCTTAAAATATTTTTTACTCTGAAACAAATCTTCCAAAATCACATTTAGATCATCAGGTCTGAACCAGCTTGCAGACTTCTGCCTGCTTGCCGTATGTTTTGTAATAGCATTTCTATGACCTTTTTTTCGCTTTGGCTGTTTTGTTATCTGTATTCCTGTCGGAAGTCTATCCGATAAATCGAAAATTTTGCAAGTTTGAGCCGTACTAATATTCATTTTCATTCACTCCCATCATATACACAATGTAAATATTATTCCTGCTATCAACATAACGCTTGTAAAGAGCAAGCCAAACCCACCATAGACAACGTTCTTCACTATCATTCTAACTTTTCTCTGGCGTTCTTCTCTGAGCCTTTGACGGCGTTTTGCTTTTAAATATGCCTTCCGCATATTATAATCTTGTTCTTCCTCTATCTTCCGTAGCTCTTCTTTACGATCGTTGTCTAGCATTTTCACAAAAAGTAATGTATTCGTATTTTCATTTTTCATATTTATTCCTCCTATATTTATTCCTACATAAAGAAATACTCCTATCAATCAATGTGATTAATAGGAGTATTTATATTTATTATATTAGTTTTATACACACAATCGCTTTCATATTGCAAGTAAACTGTCTATTTCTGCAAGTCTTTTAAGAAGCTTTTCACGCTCCACTTTTAAGCTTTCCACGTCTATATCAGATACGAGTTTAACGCCCTCGTGGTCTTTGATTTTGCTATAAATCGTTTCAGGAACACCTTTTACACGAACGATTGTGTTCTTATCAGCCGCTATTCTAGGACTTTTGGCAGAGCCACCCGAAGTGGCAAAGCCACCGTTTATAAGCATTGCATTGTCGGAGAAAATAACCTCTCTGTCACGATAAAGTCTTTTCAGAACAACGATTGAGCCAACTCTGATTTCTCCGTCCTCGTAACCCTCAGTATAAGTGTCGAGGTCAAGATCTACTGTGACAGTGCTAACCGCACCAAGTTCTCCGCATTCACCATAGCATTCGATGAGTAACGCCTTGACAGCTTCCTTGTTCTCCTCTGGGAAGACCTAGCAAGGGGCGTTCCACTTGCCCTGTATCTGCTTTGCCCCTGCGACAAAGCTCTTGTTATACGGACTGTTTACCTTGATTGTCTCGTTTTCAACTGCAACTTTCATGTTTTATCTCCTATTATATTATATTACTTCTTATTGTCAGGTATCTTAGCCCACATTTTCTCTCGATATGCCAACTCTTGGCTATAGGTTTTATGCCATTGCTTATCCAGTTCTTTTCGTTCCTCAAGCGTAAGACTTCTACCCTCATCAATAGCCTTATAAAAGGCGTCATCATAAATCTTTTGAGCTTTGTCAAAAGCTCCAATTGGATTGTATTTTCTGTTAATTTCTCTCCGCTTATTTTCGCTGTGGTTTACCCACAAATAGATAATAAGCAAAATTATTGTAGCAAGTAACATTGATTATTCCTCCTCGTCCAACTCATACTCGTCATAAGTTTCTTCATTATTTCTGATATTGTATACAATATCCTCATCGGGATATGCTTCTTTAAAATAACACTGTAAGTCATCGGGTGTTGTAGCTATATAGATTGGTTCATAACTGCCCTCAAGCTTACTGCCTTTGATAGTTTTTCCGTCAACTTTGAACTCAGCAAGAGATAAGCTAATCTCACGCTCCAGCGGTGCGGTTTCAATGCCGTCTCCGTTAATTAGGTTTTCGATAGTCTCGCCCTCGTCCTCGTTTATCTTTTCACATTCAGCAACGAAATAGACTTCACATCTAAAAAAACGCCTTGTTGAAAACACTGTAAAATTAGTTATGTTTATAATATCTGAATGATATTTCTTCAATTCTGCTAAAGCTTCCACATCGCTATCATAGATCTTAATAGGGTTTCCTATGTTTTCACACAAAGAAACTATATCAAACAATCTCTCAGGGAGCTTCCTTAACTCTACTCTTGACTCGAAAATTCCATATTTCATACAAATTTCTCCTTTGTTTAATTAATTATACCACAAAATTCCTCATTAGTCAACTAGAATTTTGTCGAAAACGTCCATAAAATCGGACAGTATGGCTATTTTTATTAACCACGTTTTGCACTCATTATCAGTATAGCCGTTACACTTCATTTGTGCGATATGTAATCTAATACGCTCGTTCCGTTCCAACGATCTAATACGCTCCATAAGACGCTTATCAGGGTGCTGTACTACCATGTTATTCTGCTTTTCTGTCATTTTAAATTCCTCCTTAAAAGTATGGTTTTATTCTACTCCAAATAACTTGTTATCACGTTCTATTTTCTTAACAACTCCTCTCTTTGTCATATCTGTCATTTCAATTCCATTGTCTGAAAAGCCTACCCATATTTCATTTGGCGTTCTCCAGCCCTTACACGTTAAAAAAGTAACTACTCTGTTTATTTGTGACAAATGTCTCCCGTCATTTGGTATTTTCTGTACATTCATTGATATTATCCCTCCTTATTCAGCAATATTTCTTATAACTTTCCACCTACCACGATAGAATTTTACGCTTAAATCGTCCATAAATTTCTCCGTTTTAGTGTTATAAATTCTGTTATCCTCAGTGATAATATAGTTCTTTGAATAATAATATGCATTAATCATCTTTACCAAATCTTCTCTAGTACCTGTTGACATAATAGTTTTAGTTTTCATTGTTACTCACCTCAATCCACCTTCCAAACATTCAAACAGATAACGCCCTTGTTATCAGCATAAACGTTATCAATGCTCGATACTTCCGCATAGTTCATATGTTCTGGAGTATCTCCGTAATCTCCGTCATAAACAATTTTCTCCTCGTCATCCGACCATATCTGAATGTGTTGCGCATCAGGATCAACGAACATCTCCATAAATTCTTGTACTGTCATAGTTAAATAACCTCCTCATTATTTACCAATGTAAATTCTTAAACGACTGCCATTGTCTAATGCAGCTATAACTTCATTTTCCGTATCAAGTCGAGTATAATTTAACCTATAATGCATACCACCTGAACGCAAATGCTTGCTAGCATAATCATTAAATTCTTGCATAGTCATTTGCTTTTCTGTTATACCTTCATAAACTGTTATTCCGTCAAGCCTATTGAATGTAACATAATTATTCCGTTTAAAATCCTCAAATGATACAGCTTTCTTATACATTCTCAAAAGATGTGTTCCATAGTCATATAAGCTACAAATACGACTACCTATTTTTAGCTCAAATGCTCCAGACTTTTTATAAGGTTCGCTGTCACGTTTGAAATGTTCAGCCCACACCATAAACTCTGTTTTAGTATAAATGTTCGCCTGCCAATCGTCATTGTTACGCCCCTCAGTATCATTGTTACAACCTTGCAAACTCAGATGCATGATTCTACCGTCTGAAAGATTAACAAATTTTGTTTTAAAAATAATTGGATGACCCATAACATTAAACCTCCTCTATCATTTAATTACACTTAAAATAAGATACCCCTCATCATCAGTAAACCACCCTTCAATCTCTGCATTTTTCCATTCCTCGTGCAGTCCGTCATCACTTGACATTTCGCCAATTGTTGTACACAAAGTTGTATCTTCATTAACTTCATATAACTCAACATCCATATTATCTATATTATATAACTCAACATCCATATTATCTATATTAGATGATACTTTTTCACAAAACTCTTTTACTGTCATAGTTAAATAACCTCCTCTTTAATGTCAACAACTCCATAAGGCTTATCATTCCTGCCCTCAAAATAGGCATCACACTCACTGATTATACAGCCCTTTTGATATGGATTAAGGTCATTCACATTCATCTTTTCTCCGTTTACATTAAATAATTCATATCTATCTTCAGTTATACCACGTCCATAAAGAGTAAATGTACCTTTAAATTCAGATAATGTACCCATAGCAAAAATCTCATCAATTTCCTTGTCAGTGAGATTATTTCTCTTCAATTCGTTCCGCAGGTATTGCGAGTCATCAATAGTAAATGTTACCTTGCGTGTATTTCCGTATTTGTCCATTGTCTTATTCCTCCTCATCGTCATCTATATGTTCGAGTTCATCAGCGACTTTCAATAAAAATTCCTTTATACTATCGGCATCATTGATTAATACTCTTATGCTGTCAGGCACTCCTCCTTTTCCTCTTAAATCAATCCACATTTCAGCGTGTTCATCAGCGTCAAAATCATCAGCCATTTCTTTAAATGCTCTTACGAAGTCTTTAGATGTGCCGTCATAAAAAACAGTTTCAACAACATCTTCTCCAGCATCGGAATAAAATTCTACATCGTGACAAAATTCATTATTGCCAGCTTCATATTTCTCCGATAATTTAACCTCATTGTTTCCCAAAACCTTAGTAATCTTTTTGTTTAACATAATAAGACCTCCGTTAATATATTTTTCCATTGCTATACATATAAATGAATGATACTCTTTGCAAGTATCTCCCTTGCTTCAAGTATATAAGAGGGGAATAATTCCCCTCAGAATGTTAAATCAATCCATTTTCTTTGAACTCTCTTATCAGTCCGTATTGTGTGCCAAGCTTTCTAAGTTTATCTTGTATTTCAGCTAATTCCGCATAGCTTATTGAGCTTTCTGACAAATCAGCTTGTAATTGTATTGCAAGTTCTCTTGTTCTTGCTTTTCCTCTTGTGTATTTGTTACTATTCATATAGTCAAGCCTCCTCATCGTCAAGACCATCGTCAATAAGGTCATCAATTTCCAGCTCATAACATAGGTCATTCAAGACCGCTTCTTGAGCAACTATATAACGATAAACATCACGCTTTTTAGTGTTCTTTTTATCATTGTTATATTCCTTGTCTGCATACTCAAGTGCTGCTACAAGGTTCTTTGTGTTTGCTATAATTTTCGTGTTCATGATTTTTTACCTCCGTTTAAAATAAATGTTTTATTCGCTTTTAAAGTGTGTTATATGGCACTCTCAACGACTTCATGCGGTCATCTTGAGTATATAGGGCGGTTATATAAGCCGCCCTCAGATCGTAAGATTATATAGCTTTTAAGCGTTATAATATTCTATCTGCTTGTGTAATTCCTCTTGCATGATCTTTATTTGATTTTCCGTCAAGTCCTTGATACTCATATTTAAAGCCGCTAAAGCAGGCTCATAATCACAAGTAATACAAGCCTCATGATTAACTAACTCAGTGCTTATCATTTCTCTAAATACTTCATCGCTTGATTTGATCTTATCAAATTCACCTTGCAAATGCTCAAGGATTTTATTTGCACGCTTCACAATTTCATTGTTCTTTACATAACAGAAGCAAGCCGGACAAAAGTATTTATATATTTTGTTCTTTTCCTCAAATTCCTTTTCCCACTGCTTGCCAATTCCAAAGCAAGACAAGCGGTCAAATTGCATGATCCAATAATTTCGCAAGTAATACGATTTTGTGGTGTAGTCGTCATATGACTTTACAACGCTCATCAACTCGACTTCAGTAAAGAGCTTTTTGTTTAACTCCTTGCAATAGTGATCCTTTAAAGCTGATTTTCCTTGCTCCTTAACTAAATATTTATGGTGTAGCTCATATTCATTAGCATAGTAAATATGCTTTTCGTTCTTGAAAACAAGTGCGGAGTAGCCAAAATAACCGCCAAAATCAACAAAAAGTATATCATGATCCTTTATGTTGATATAATCAAGGGCTATTTCAGCAGCTTCATTAAATGTTAATGATTCTATATCATTAATTGCAAGGGTTTTTGTGTTTGTCATGTTCTCCATAAAAAATATCCTCCTCAAATATGTATCGATTATTTTTACTATGTTATATGGTGTGTTTATTTTCCTCGTGCGGAAAATTCCCACATATACCGCCCTTTATGGGCGGTTGTCACTAAATCATTTTAAATGTAAATTCCACATTATGAATGTGATCTGAATTATATCCACCTCCAGCAATCGCCCTCAGATCATCTCTAATGTATGATTTAATGTGATCCATGCCATAGAAATGATCGGGGTTAATGGTATATGTATCGCTGAATGTAAATATCTTGCCTGGATACCATTTAGGCACACTCTTAATATTTGGATGCTTCTCATCCATGGTGTACTTGATTTGCGCAAAGATCTTAATTTTGCTACTCATAATAATTGACCTCCTCAAAGTCTTAAAGTTGTATGTTGTATAACGTGTAAATAATGGTTATGGTATCCACTCCACCTCATGCGGTTTCGTGGATATAAGGGGCGTAAACCCCTTTAAAATGGTTCAATCTCAATGCCGCTTAATATCTCTTGAGCCTTACTTAAAAATTCCACATTATAATCATCAACATAGTAGCTAATATAAAAAGCGGTTAGCTTATCTACAAGTTTATCATCACTCTTGATATAGTCGATCACTTCTATACGCTCAATAGAATCATCGCTATCAAGATTTTTAAATTTTCTTGTCGCTTCTATAAGATCATCTTTAGAAATTTCAAGAGCATCCGCAAATTCCAGAACTGAATCAAAGTAATCATAAATGTTCATATAGTGCAGTGAATCACTATAAATTGTAACGTGATCGTCATTGATCCATGAATGACCGCCCACGTTTATAAACGTTTCAAGGCGTCCTATTTTTGCATCTGCATCATAGTAAAAATATACGTCCGTTTGGTATGGGTTCAAGTCGATCTCAAATTTCCGCAAGATCACCGCAAGCTCTGATACAAGATCATTGATATTGATAACGTCCTCATCGGTGATATAATGCTTAATGCTTGTACTCATTTTGATACACTCCTTGTTTGTGATTTTTTTTGAAGTATACATAAAATTACCTCCATTTTTTCGTTTATGTTTGTTTTGTTTTTTTATTGTCTCTTTTTTTTGTTCTACTGTTCTTGTTGGTTTGTCAATGTGTTGTTTCCAACATTCCAACAATTCCAACAATCCGCAATTCACCCCCAGCCGTT